>Ga0136643_10002961_pt1 | contig 22521 bp, 7 predicted proteins | sample TergutLab28metaG_FD_96883 | JGI IMG/M metagenome (GOLD analysis project Ga0136643, IMG submission 96883) | Labiotermes labralis P1 segment gut microbial communities from Petit-Saut dam, French Guiana - Lab288 P1 (version 3) (version 3) | ecosystem: Host-associated > Arthropoda: Insects >... | reverse complement strand
GACCGCGGCACTAGAAGGGGGTGAGTGGTCAGCAGCACGCCCCGGCCGCACTTTACCCCCGGGAAAGACCCGGTACCCATTTTACAGGAGGCTGGGTGGGCCCCAGGGCCGGTCTGGACGGGCAGAAAATCTCGTCCCAACTGGGATTCGATCCCGGACCGTCCAGCCCGTAGCTCAGTCGCTTTACCGAGTGAGCTACCCGGCCCATATTTCATACATAATAGCTAATAAAAATACAAAGTTCATAATAGATGCCTATTTCAAACACAACAATTTATTACACAAAATTATGCTCAAGGTCGTGAGCATAATTTTGTGTAATAAATTGCCGCGGTTGACTGAAACATATATTTGTATGAATCAGATAAACACATCGGAAAGACTACTGTCAAAAAAAAGTACAAAGGCCATTTACTTCATATTTGCACACTGTGATATTCAAAAGCATTAGTAAAAACGAAAAATCGAAGAATTATTTCCAAGTATGATCGTGTACGGAAAAATTCATAATAATATGTTGGATTTTATCTTATATATAGCGGGACAAAAGATAAAAATATACGCAACAGAGAGAAATACAGTCGCGGATGACTACAACATCTGTCTTAATGACTTGTCTCCATTGACCTGCAGGCAAACAAATGCAAGTGGGATTTAAACTTTGCGTTACGCAACAAAGTGGGATATTATTGTAATGCAAAATACTCTTGTTACTACTGAATATGGATTACAGTACGTATAAAGAGGGTTCTCACTGTAGAAACCTACGTAAGGAAGAAGCCCTAAAACACTGTCCCAAACCAACACGAATTTTAATTCCATAAAAAAAGACTGAAATATGTTACGTACTTTAATGTGACAACATGTTTAAACCTAAAACAGTCAACTTCAGGCCATAACTGAAACAAGTACTGTGATCGAGCGAAATATAAAAAGAAGTTGAGGATTGTTGGATTACAGGCCCAAATCAATTATATACGATGTGTTTGGGTTTGTGTTATTTTATGTGTGTTTTCTTGTAACTAGTAGGGGTTTATTGATTGTTGTTTATTTTTTAATTGTGACAACATATTACAATTGCGCATAATAATTTTGTGTGTTTTATGGTGTGAATGTGACTGAATTAGGTCGTTGCCACAATAAATTATATGGCATTTAAAGTTCTTCTTCGTTGCAGGTAAAATACTGGGATGATAAACGTAAAATTTGCAAACGCTAGTCAAGCTGGTAAAATCCACAAACATAAAAAAACAAAAAATAACATTTTCAATTGTAAAGCTAACATATTCTGCAACAAGATATGCATTACAAGAGGCTTCATTCTGAAATTCTTCAGTATTAGAGTAATCTATACATCTGAAAAAGCGAAATGTAGAAAGAAGAAGTTTAGGATTGTTGGATTACAAGCCCAAATCAATTATATACGCTGCAGCTCAGTATCATCTTAGTAATTAACCAACTTAATGCACAAAGTCTTGTTTTGTAATAAGTTTATTATAAAACAAGAATTTGTGCATTAATTTGGTTAATTATTAAGATTATATAAACTGTGTTTGGGTTTATAATATTTTGTGTGCATTTTGTTATTATTAGTACGGGTTTATTGGTTAATTATTATTTTTTATTTAATTGGGTGTAAAATTGGGTTTGGTGGTCCATACGTGTGTACGCACAATTATACAAATAATATAAGACTCTATTTCAAATAAATGTTTATACTAGTTTTAATTGTTGATCATGGTATATTTATAGAATAATCCGATCTTATTTATGTACAACTAGCAGTATAGCGTGTTTAGCTAAATAATAGTAGAAGAATTAGTTAATCAATATTCAAAACTTATATTAATATAAAAATTGGTATCTCATTTATTAAATAACATGTGATAGAAGTGTTTATAAAACTTTTATGAGTTTTAAAATAATAGTCTGAAGATAGCAATATTAGGTCGAAATTTTGTGCCACAATATAATGTAGAATATCCATTAGGGTTATCTGATGTTATTTGAAAAGATTTTTTTGTTAAAATTAACAGAAACATATAAAAATATCGTCTCAAACAAACAACACGTCGAACGGTAAAAACTTGGAAGAGACAGCTTTTTAAATGAATAAATAATTCGATTATATCATTTTCATTCAGAAGCGAAACATATGATATTTTAGTGCGTTCAGAACCGTGTCCACGAAAATTCTGTAGTACTTATTCCAGGATTCCGCCCGTCCAGACAGGCCCTGGGGCCCACCCTGCATCCTGTAAAATGGGTACCGGGTTTTTCCGGGGTGTAAATTGCGGCCGGGGCTTGCTGCTGATCACTCACCCCCTTTTAGTGCCGCGGTCATGAAAGAGTAGAGCTATACCTCTACCCACCCTCTGGGCCACACCGGGCCTGTAACGGGATCACTTTACCTTTATTTTACCTTTACTTATTCCAGGAAACTTGCGTACGAAAATAATGTGCTAAGGCAGCCGAATCTTGTTCTGCTACAATCAATAAAATTGTACAACTGTGCAAGAAATCCATTGTTTGTTGCGACAGTACGGTTTCGTAATTTCTTGTGTGCAACATGTTATTCTGATGAAACCAATATTTTTGTAAAATATCTCGCAGGTGAGATCATTTAAACTGCCAATTTAGCACCCAAAGTTCAATGTTACTGGTGGGCAGACAATCCACAAAGAGAAAACAACCTTAAAGAACCATCAGGTGTGAAGTTTGCGATATCAGAGTTATTTAGTCAGGAAAATCAAACCCTTTGTAACAATTGTTTCAACAGATACGAAGCATGTCTGAGAATCGCATGAAGACATTTCAGACACCCGCTCTAAAGTGCCATGAAATGTATTTTAGCATATAGATTTTTAATGTATAATTGATGAGCGTAAACCTAATACAGAACATATTTATATTTCACAGAAAATTCATACTTTTGCAATGGACACCGACATAGTAGCTCACTCTAATCTTTATACGATGCCCTTGATCACATTGAATTTACATCAGCAGTGAAATTCATATCTTTTATTTTATATGCTATTTTAGGCAAAATGATGGAATTCTCATCAAGAGTAAAATTCGTTACCGATTTCTGCTTCGAAAACCTCATGGAATAAAAAAGAGAAATGTGATGACATATTTCTTCGTGAGGGATGGGGGTCAGATATTGCAAGCCAATCAAATGCTCGTCACTCGTTGACAAAGTGCGTGTCGGTGGATCATATCTCCAACATCTGGCAGCTCCAATTCCACATGACTCGTCTTTCGTCTGGTGTAGTGAGTTATTTTTAACGTACAGACGACATGCAAAATATATCTTATTTCAATTGTGCAATATCTAGATTATTATAGACAATTTTGTCGTCTTCAGAACTTTAGGCAATGGTAGTTTCAATTATATCGGATATAGTTTTTTATATAAATTTGTTTTCTTATAACTGAAGAATAAAAACCAACAAGATGCCACTTATTATTTTACTGTACTTCTTATAGGCTCAAAATGTTCCGGGCACTACTATGCCCATCTTCAGGAGCTCGCAACTGTAATGTTGATTACCACACTGGACATTTCGTTCTTGGTTTGCTGTAGGTTGGAGGTTAGGTGCGGTTAGGCTGAAGTAATGTCCGGGCTGCAACCCGGACACTACGTCAGCCGAACCGCACCTAACCTCCAACACACAGCAAACCAAGAACGAAATGTCCAGTGTGGTAATCAACATTATAGTCGCGAGCTCCTGATGATGGGCATAGTAGTGCCCGAAATATTTTGAGCCTATAAGAAGTACAATAAAATAATAAGTGGCATCTAGCTGGCCTTTATTCTTCAATTATCACAATGATGCACGGTCCAACAAACATCAAATTTGTTTTCTCATATTTCTTATGATATGAATTAGGATTTTTACGTCCATTAAATCCGGAACAGTTAGAATATTCTACTGTCTAATAAAAGTCATGAGTTGAAGTAAAGAGATCTACACAATATACATACAATTACCCACACAGCGGATTAAAACCACATGTCTATATCCGCATTTATATATTATATATTTTCATCACATAATAAGTCAAATTACAATTTTTGTAATTATAATATTCCCCGTACCCTTGAGCCCACACCAGAAATGGTGTGCAAGCTAGGTAGACTGACCACATTGACAAAGTATGTTACATGAATCGGAGCATTCAGATATATCCTATGTGCCACGAATTATATAAACTGTTCCTTGTAATAAAAATGGCACACACTAAAATTTTATTATGAAACTTTGACTACCCATTTTGCTGTAGGATAAATGGTGTTTTGTTCAATTATTAAAAGCCACATTTCTTTATATACATATATGAATAGGGGCTACTCTAAGTGTAATTAAACTTTTTCTGCCTCATACGTGAGGAAGCAACTTCACACGTATACTATGTGTTACGTGATATACGTTCTCTCGTCCTTCATTGAACATTCGAACACATTTCCTAACCATGCCATCACTCATCGCATTGTCACCATACACCTGACAGATCTGGTGATGAATCTCACTTGGTAGCACATTCCTAGCGTTCAAAAAACGAATTACAGACCGTATTTCACAGCCGACGCCCCTTAAATTGTCTTAAACATGTTTATCGCACAGGAACAAACATAAACATAACACGAATTTCACAAAATGGCGTCTGTGGCTTCTCAGTTGATAGAGAAAGTCACTGCACATGCGCAAAGTGACAGTCTCGAGGATGCGCGAGAGATATGCGCAGAGGGTACTTACTTTCCGAATAACCTACGTATTTGTTATATAGCATGATATCTGCAGTAATTCATATATCGGAGATAGAGGTTCAGAATCTTAATGAGTATTTAAAATTTTCCGGTTGAAGCTCCTAGACAAGATTGATTCAGTTTCGGTTCCACGTATTAAAGTTTTAATTTCCGCAGCATTAGGGGTTTCAGTTTTAGGCGGTAGCGTGTTTATGACGGTCAATGAATACAAATTTTAAAATTCTCGGTCAAGGAAGCAGTATTGGTATAGCATGGACATTCGGAAAGAAAAACTTTCCGATCCATTTCTATTGAAGGAAACCTCAGATAAGTGAAGTGAAATGCAATAAATTTCTCTTGGTCTTTTCAAGATAGCTTTGCGCAGTATTTAATATGCTCAAAACATGTCAGAGAAGAGTAACACTTGCCCTTGGATTTTTAATTGTAAGTCATGTAATTTGGTCAAGTAGCTGTGATTAGCGACGTAATATTCAAGATCCATTTTTTTTTGTCACTGAAGTCAAATACAACTTTCTCCCTCTTACTTATGAGCACTTACACTTCTACTGTCAAAGATAATAAATGTTTCTACGAAGTAGCTTCAAAAAGTAACTGAAATTTTCTGATTTTATCTACAGGAATTCTTTGGTATAATTTGTACAAATTGATACAAAGAATAAAGAACTGTACACTGACATCCTTCGTCGTCTTAGAGACACGGTCATAAAAAATCGCACCGAAAAATAGAGAAGAAACGGTTGGTTTTTTTCCTTTACTACAATGCCACCAGTCGGTTTTAGTTAATATTGACAAAGAACAATGTGACAAGCCAGGAGTTTCCCCCATACTCTGCTGACCTGGCTTCACTTGATTTTTACCTGCTCCTTCGAAATGTAAACAGCAATGATGGAAGGTGGCTTTTGTGTTGCTACTGACATCATTAAGAATACGATGGAAGACCTCAAAAGGCTTTCACAAAATGCCTTCCAAGGATGTTTTCAACACTTTTGACTACGCTGTCAGAAGTGCAAAAGGGGAATAATTTGAAGGAAATGTAGCCTAAGCGATTTTGCTCTTTTGTATTTCTCAGAAATAAAGTGATTCCTAGAACATTTTGCAGCTACTACGCACATTGTTCCACAAAACAGCTATCGGATTACTGTGTAGTAGAAGTCGTCATCACATTCAAGGCTAATTCTGGAAAAGAAAGTTTGAACTTAGATCTGAAGAAGTCTACGGGATAGAAAGATGTCCAGACTTCAAACTAAAGCTTAGGTAATGTATGAAAAGTTTAAAGCTTATCAAAAATTTGTAGTTGGTAAAATCTACAGTAAACTTCCACGTAATACGTTGAATCTGATTTATCTACAGGATGAACATAAAGTCTTTCCCTGGTTACAAATATTTATTACAAGAAAACTACATAGAATACAAAAATATTTTTTTTTACCATTACTTAAGTTAGTTTCTAAAATTTTATGTCACGTGTTTATTGTAACACTTGTAACATTTGGTTTTTCGATGCAACATTTTCAAACAGGGAGAGTTGGTCCGACACCCTGGCCATCACGATCACCGGATATCACCCCCCTTCACTTCTTTTTATGTGGGTATATTAAGGACAAAATGTTTTCAGCACCATTTCCAGATATTACAAATTTGAAGGCAAGAATAACAGACGATTTTGCTACAATATCTGAAGTCATGTTGGAGAACACGTAGAGAGAAATTGATTATCGATGTTGTAAAAAAACTTCTCGAGTTACGTTTAAAAAAAATATGTGTATTCCACACACAGTAGTTTTCTTGTAATAAATGTTTGTAATCAGGGAAAGACTTTATGCTCACCCTGTACTTCTCTCTTATTTCTACACAATAAACTAACTCCTTTCCAATCTTACTTGCAGCCATCACTATTATCGTACCGCTTGTTCACAGAACCAAGTTCTTTCATTTTATAAGATACTGAAATGACTTGTTATCTACTTTATACAGTGTGTCCCACTCGCTACCGAACCCGGCATTTCTTTAATAAGTCTAACACCAATGAAGATATTGCAAAGAAATTTGAACAGGATTACGTTTGTTGTGTGAGAAATGAAGAGGAATGTGTCTGTAGTCCGCTTCAAATTTCGTTGCAATATCCTCATTAGTGGTAAAATTATTAAAGAAATGCCGGTTTCGGTAGCGAGTGGGACACCCTGTACATCAGTATCATATAAAATAAAAAAATAGTGCTTAAAAAATTTAAATTTCCCGAAACAAATCTATATTAAAAATAAGTTTGAGATATGCGTGAACGAAGGTATTCTTTCTGATTGTTCTTATTACTGGAAAGTCTCTGGTTTCAAGTTACTTACTGTACGTTGAAGGGGTTACATGAAAACATGTCAAGGGCCGCGTATGTCGCTCGGAACGTATAGTGAAATCACATTTCCTCTAGTTGTTTTGCACAATAAGCAGTGACACCTTGTACAGAGGTGCAGTGCGCTCTTTTCTAAAAGCTGTTTCCTTTGTGTTGTAAAATATAAGGCCTACATCAAGTAGTTGTTAAGCAGATGGTTCCCAAGCCGGTCAAAAAATTTACTACCTATTTATGAACTTACTGAACTCAGAGTTATATCGCCTTGTGTAAATGGTCCCCTCACTAATCCCTCAAACTCACTCGTTTTGACGAAAGTGCTGTAGTGCAACTTCGCTGACCTCATAGTTAATGAGCTCCCTAAAACTGTACATTTTATGTTTGAGTGCGTGTATAATCCACACGTGCGCTAAATGTTATCCAACCGTACTTATATTTTGAACTGTAAAAAAATTCGAAATATACAGTATATTCTACGCTATTCTGTATTATTACTTTAAAAATAATTTAAAATTTATTACTTATATTCTCAAGATAATTTCTTGTTTTAGAGGTTTCAAATAGCCTAAAACTGTATTTAAAATTTGTGATAGCCTATAAAAACAAGTGGTATCTTTAACATCCGAGGATATAAAAAGCAGTCATTGGAAACGAAATAAAGGAAGATTAGATTGCAATGAACTGCGGGTGACCCGGTTTACGTAGGCTGTAACTGAAGAGGCTTGCGTTTGTAGCGTAGCTAATCATGCGTAAGGGCTGGCGAAATTCTAAACGGTATCTACCGGAGAGGAAAATTGGAAGAGAAACGGAAACTCGGTAATTAAATTTATGAGATGATGTGAAATCAATACCATCATTCTGCCCCGGGTGGTATAATCGGGGGTAAGGGAAGCAGAAGAGATGTACGGGGGACTTTGAAGAAAGGAGATGATGCCTGATCAATTTCGCGCTGGTATAAATTTTAATAAATGCTTCTGCTGCTGTTTGACAAAAAAGGGGAGGAAAAGTAGATCTTTAATGGAAGATACAAGGAAAACATTTTATGTCAGTTTTCGCTAAGAGATATTTCACAGAATTTGTACATATTTTTGTGCTTTACCTTTCCAGGAACAAAGTATAGATATAGTCCGTCCACTCCGAAACTTTCGGGATATAAAACCAAATAGACATGTTCGGTGCTGTACCATAATTAACTTACTAACTACATGGAATACAACGTTTATAGAGGGTCCGTTTTAACTCAGATTGTTGAAAGATTTTTCACACTTTTGACGGCACTTATGGGTCCTTTGGCTTTTCGACAAGAACCCGCTGCTAGTGATCCAATTTGGCCTGAAGAATCTATTCTACTTCCTTGCGCTTTGTTTGTATAATATAAATTTGCGTATAATGTCTGGTTTCTTTCATCACCCTAAAAGTCCGAAGTGGTTCAATCACGTCACTCTTCTCAATTAAACATTTAAAGTAGGCTAATATTTAGGATAAATTTTAAATTCGCTGATCAACTCATTATACATGATTTTGTTCCACTTAGAGGAAAGTATGAACATCAAAATACCTTGTTTTTCTATCACATTCTTTTCCGCAATATCTTCTGTCTACTTCGTACCAATAACCTCGACGGTACCCCAGCCTAACGCATTCAAACCAAAAGTGCCTTATACAGTATATTCAAAAGACTCAAAGTAACGCTAAGCTAGAATTCAAAGAAATTCAAATCTCTAAATAAACCAGTAATAAATATTCTATTCAGGAAGAAATTAAGAGCAGATTGAAGTTAGGAAATGCTTGCTATCATTCGGTGCAGAAGCTTTTGTCTTCCAGTTTGCCGTCCAAAAATTTAAAGTTTAAGATATACAGAACTATAATTTTTCTTGTTGTTTTGTGCGGGTGTGAAACTTAGTCGCTCACATTGAGGAAGGAACGTAGGCTGAGTGTGTTTAAGAACATGTTGTTGAGAATATTTGTGCCTAAAATGGATGAGGTAACAGGGGAGTCGAGAAAACTACGAGAACATAATGAGGAACCTAATGTTCTTTACTCCTCACCCAATAATGTGCGGGTGATAAAATCGAGAAGAATTATATGGGCGGGACATGTAGCGCGTATGGGAGAGGGGAGAGACCTTTACAGGGTTTTAGTGGGGAAACCAGGGGGAAAGACACCACTGGGGACACCCAGGCTTAGATGGGAGGATAATATTAAGATGGATCTTCAGGAAGCTGGATGTGGGGTTATGGACTGGGAGGAGCTGGCTCAGGATAGAGACAGGTGGCGGACACTAGTTAATGCGGTAATACCTACGGGTTCCATAAAATGCGGGGAATTTCTTGACTAGCTGCAAACCGGCTACCTTCTCAAGAAGAACTCTTCTCCATGGAGTGAGTGAGTAAGTAAGTAAGTAAGCAAACTAGTTTCATTTTACTCATTTAAAAATATTCCAAAATATTTTTATTTTTGCAAATATAAAAGTGAATTTAGCCCTCAAGAAATAAGCTCAGCAACAATATTCGTAGAACACCGTCAAATGTTCAGGAGAACAGGCAAGGAGACCAAGTACCAAGACCTACGTACAAATATAGGTCGAGGGCGACATACAAATTGTGTTTATATTCGGAAACCGCTTTCAAACCCTGCAAATTATTACTCAGTCGCACTGCGAGCCAGGCTTCTGTAGTCGTACATTGATTTTAGAATGAAAGCCTTAGTTCAGTTTCCTGAATCACATTGCCATGACGTTCAATTTCGCCTGACGTTGCGCCCCAGATTACGTTTTCTAGTCAAGAAGTAAAATGTGATTCCAAATAAAAGATTTTTAGTACCCTATGCAGCATTGCACGATATAGGACACACGAACACACTCCCCTCTCTATAGCAGTACGGTTGGTTAGTACAATATAGAAATGGCCTGAAAAAGGGCAGCATTATTCTACGTAAGTCTGCACGAACCTATTCGTTGTTATGACAAGCAGAAAGTTGTTGTGTTTACGCATAACTTGCTTGATATTTTAATTAAATTAAGTCAGTATGCTGTAAGATCCGTGTACGTGGAAACATGGATATACTTTTGAAGAATAAAATCTCCTATCTTACTAATTACCTGTACAGATCCACTAATGAAAATTAGTTACGTACGCACAAGGCGGCGTAATATGTTAAAAAAAAACGTAGAATTTTCAGCTTCACCAATGCGAGAACGTCGAATGCCAAATGAATACAAATGTTGTCACTCCACTTTAGAGCTGGGATAGCGTAGAATGTATAGCAATTGCTAGGGACTGAATGGTCCAGAGTTAATATTCCTGCAATGGTAAGTGATATTCTTGTCTCTTAAATCGCCAAGAGATTCTCTGGAGCCTAACCGGTCCTTCCTCGATATTAAGGCAAAGAGGATATATAGGTCACCGCTCAACTCCATCAACTGCCGAGGTTACGATTAGATGGCACTATACCTCTAATCCCCATATATATATATATATATATATTCATGGAGTTGACAGGAACAACATTACGTTTTCCTGTTTTTCTACTCACCTTAAGCTATATGCTACAAGGCTGACAACTGTACATAAATACACTGCCTTCTTTTATGGGTATAAGCCTGCGTATCAGACATTAAAGGAACACGTCAGATCTACCGTCCTGAGGAAAATATTCGGACAAAAGTAATGAGTAAAAGAAGAGTGGCAAGGGTCCACAATATGAAGTGTCATCTTTGATTTCTTTTAAACGAGAATCGAAAAGAATATGACGGGCGAAATTTGTAGTAGGCGTGAGAGGTATGTCAACTCCATACAGACGTCTAATTGGAAGACCTCAAGACAAGAGTATTTCTCGTATCCTGGATGTGACGCCGTGTAGGTTGGTAAATATTTTACGCTATCTCACATCCAAGAACGGAGCAACATTTCTTGTGACTGCAGTGACAGATACAAGACTAACTGTACATCGAAGTCAGTGGGGAAACCTAAGCTTAAGAACGAAGATAACATGATGCTGATAAGTCCTTAGCCCGACCAGGAAAGAAACAAGCTCGGAAGCATGTCAGGGAAGCGCGCGATTACAACAACATCGAGACGCCGGCTACAATCAAGTCCCCCCCCCCCTTGCAAGGCAAAGCGCCGAAGAAATTCACACCATTCTGACAGAAACATTAGCTTGTTTCTTTTCTGGTCGGGCTAAGGACTTATCAGCACCCCTTTCAGTTTTGTTGTTTATTTAACGATATAATGAACACGTTATATATATCATGATTGCCAGAAGAACGAATATATATATTGTGGGTTTTTTTTGTGGCAACAGCCCCCAGTGGGCCATGACCTCCTCATTCACGAGGTTTCTTTCTAGATCACACTCATCGACGCATCACAGTCGGTCCTTTCTTCTGGACGAGTGATCAGCTCGTCGCAGATATCTGTAACTGACAACATGCAACATTCACAACAGACAAACATCCATGCCCCGGTGGGATTCGAAACCACGATCTTAGCAGGCGAGAGGCCGTACACCTACCCCTTAGACAGCGCGGCCACTGGGACCGGAATAAATCTTGTGTAGTGGTAGAAAATACTGATAAGTAACAGCTGTATTACTCGAATATTGATTTGGAACTTAAGGAAATAACGAAAGAGGAATAGGACAGAAAGCGTGTAGCTTTCGATGGAAAGCGGGAAAATCCTTCACCAGATAATCGACGATTAAAGTAGCAGGGGGGATGGGTTAGTAACCCTCCCAAGGAAACAAAGCACTCATAAGCAAAGACGCACAGCCTTGTATGCGAAGTCATAAGAAAAGAACTAGAGCTCTCTGGAATACAAGACGTGAGACTCAAATACAAACAAAACTGGATCAACCACCTTGAAAGAATGGACAACACCAGACTCCCGAAATACGCCCACAAATACAAATCTCGAGGAAGAAGAGATCGTGGACGCCCTAGGAAACGATGGCAATGCGTCGATGCCGGAACAGGTTAAACGACCTAATCCATGGAGGAAGATGATGTGATGATGATGATGATGATAAAGTAGCAGGAAAAGCACTGGTGTATGGAGAATTTTTTTCCGGCATATACTTGGTTATTTCACAATTTTAACTGTGAAAGCTATTTCTTTAAATTAAGTTTCCTTTGATTGAAAAGAACACAAAACCTGTGTTATAGTTCATAGCCACGGTATAGAATATATTTGGTTATCTTTATGTATCGAGTAAATTGAAGCTTATCCGATTTATCATTCTGCAGATCTGTCCTTGTACTTAAGGTCCAGAGCTAATTTAAAAGCTCACATTATGGCCTTCAGTTGAAGAAAACGGGGCGAACGTACGAATTACGTAATTGTAATGTGTATCGATCTCATTTTAACCCCACTTTATCATGAATTTACTAACGTATTCTACAAATTTGTCAAAACTGTGTTAGATATAGGGACAGGTGGGAAAATGTGAAGAAATATTTCGTTAAACCTTTAAACGCCCAGCTAAATCCCATCTGACATTTGCTGGCATTATTAGGAGTTCACCATATTCTCCACGTTAGAAGGATAAGGGTTAAGCTGGCGAGTAAACTTTGGAAACCGCTGAAGAAAGACGGCCTTAATAAAATCGGCATAACCAAAAATTAGGTTATATATATATATGTGTGTGTGTGTGTGTGTGTGTGTGTGCTTGTGTGTGTGTGTGTGTGTGTATTCAATTAAGTGTAAATGAAAAATTTGTGAAAAGATGCTTGAAAATTATTACCTTTGAAACACAGAGCTGTGCTGCAATAAACACAGTCAATTAATTGTTAGGCAAAATAATTAAATGATATGAACTATTTTAACGTTTTGTTAACCGTGCATCTCAGTCTATTTATCTCAGTATTTAACCAAATTTATGCACAAAATTTGTTACACAATAAGATTTATTTCACGCCTGTACATGTTTCGAACACATGCGCTCATCATCAGGAGGTCAAAATTGCATTACACAGCCTCTGGTATCATCACATTGAAACAAGTGAGTGATTTAGTAATTTTATGCCACTCACTTGTTTCAGTGTGACGATAACAGAGGCTGTATAATGTAATTTTGACCTCCTAATGGTGAGCACATTGTGCTTGAAACATGTAGAGGCATGAAATATAACTTATTGTGAAACAAATTTTGTGCATCAAGTTGGTTAAATACTGAGATAGACTTGAACTATGCTGTAATGAAAATTTTCACTTCGTTAGTTTAGGCGTTGACTTCTTCTACGTCTACAGTCTATCAATGGTGATGAAAGTATGCGAGTTCAATTTATGTCCAGTCTTAAAATCATCCCACTGAAAGTCCTTCTGAAAATAATTTTTAAAGGTACGTGGGTTTACTTCCACGTCGATTCAATTCTTTTGCAATTCCTGAAGTACCATCACGTATCGCTAAATTTCCTGGACGCCCGTTACAAAGCTTTCTTATCCGGTAACGGCGTCTTGCTACACGCAACAAACCGATTCGAAGAAGTGTTTTGTTCATCGCTTTCTGCCTCTTAAAGCGTGGTATTAAGCTTCAAGAACATTCTGTATTTTGGAAGCACAGATTTCGTCTACTGTTTCCGGGCCCCCAGTACAGCATTATGGTAGCGAAGGTGGAAACTACACCACTCAACAGCATTGATTTTTGCAATAAGGACAGAACGAAAGCTGTTGAATTATTCACGACTACTGCCCTATATGAAATGTGGTTTGTATTTGGCTAGTTACTATATATATGTGACTTTCACACCATTCCCCTCATTCTTACGACTCCTACAAACCCCCCAAATAAACGGATCCTCAATTTACGTACATTCTTCTAAATAGAAAATAACAAACACCATCACAGTCCTGCTGGTTAACGCTTAAATTTGGAAAGGAAATTTGCAGCAACTGGTTTTACGAAAAACAAGCGAGGAAAAACGTCCGCGTGCCTTAATTCATCCTGCACTTCTACCCCATTGCATTTCCTTTGTTTTTAATTACGTAAATATTTTCAAGCACAATAGAGAAGGTGCGAGGATTTGGACCAGGAGCGTGCAAGTTTTTCACAGCATATAGACACTAAAAATTTTCAGAACGTGTAGACATTACAAAACTTCAGAGGACGTAGAAATTACAAATTTTCAGAGCGTGTAGACACTATATAATTTCAGAGCGTGGAGACACTACATATTTACAGAATGTGTAGACACTACATATTTTCAGAGCGTGTAGACACTAAATATTTTCAGAGCGTGTAGACACTACAAATTTTCAGAGCGAGTAGACACTGTACATTTTCAGAGAGTGTAAACACTACACATTTTCAGAGCGTGTAGACACGACAAATTTTCAGAACGTGTAGATACCACACATTTTCAGAGCGTGTAAACACTACACAATTTCAGAGGGTGTAGGCACTACATATTTTCAGAGCGTGTAGAAAATACACATTTTCAGAGCGTGTAGACACTGCAGGTTTTCAGAGCATGTAAACATTACAAATTTTCAGAGCGTGTAGACAGTACAAATTTTTAGAGCATGTAGACATTACACATTATCAGAGCATGTTGAAATTATAAAAATTCAGAGCGTGTAGACATTACACATTATCAGAGCATGTAGACACTATAAATTTTCAGAGCGTGTACACACTACATATATTCAGAGCGTGTAGGCACTACACAATTTCGGAGCGTGTATACACTTCACATTTTAGAGCGTGTAGACAGTACACATTTTCAGAGCGTGTAGACAATACATATTTACAGAGCGTGTAGACACTACAAATTTTCAGAGTGTGTAGACATTACAAATTTTCAGAGTGTGTAGACACTACCCTTCTTCAGAGCGTGTAGACACAACATATTTTCAGAGCATGTAGACACTACTCATTATGGGAGAATTTAGACATTACAAATTTTCAGAGTTTGTAGACACTACACGTATTCAGAGCGTGTAGACGCTACACATTATCAGAGCATGCAGACACTACAAATTTTCAGAGCGTGTAGACACTACGTATTTTCGGAGCGTGTAGTAAATACACATTTCCAGAGCGTGCAGACACTACACATTTTCAGATCATGTAGACACCACACATTATCAGAGCAAGTAGACGCTACACATTTTCAGACCATGTAGACACTAGACTCTACATATTTTCAGACCGTGTAGACAATAGGTATTTTTAGAGCGTGTAGACACTAAAAATTTTCAAAGCACCTAGACACACATTTTCAGAGCATGTAGACGCTACATATTTTCAGAGCATGTAGACATTACACATTATCAGAACATGTACACATTGCACATTTTTCAGACAATATAGACACTAAACATTTTCAGACCATGGAGACACTACACAAATGTAGAGCTTGCAGACATAAGACATTTACAGAGGCTGTAGATATTACACATTTTCAGAGCAGGTATACAATAAAATTTTCAGACCATGTAGATACTACAAATTTTCAGAGCATGTAGATAATACACATTTTCAGAGAGTGTAGATATTACACATTTTCAGAGATTGTAGACATTACACATTATCAGAGCTTGTAGAAACTACAGCTTTTCAGACCATTTAGACGCTACACATTTTCAGAGCTTACAGACACTATATATTTTCATAGCATGTAGACACTAAACATATTCAGAGCATATAGACACTACACATTTCAGAGCGTGTAGACACTACACCTTTTCAGAGCTTGAACACACTACATATTTTCAGAACATGTAGAAACTATATATTTTCAGATTGTGTAGATATTACATATTTTAAGAGCGTGTACACAATACACATTTTCAGAGCGTGTAGGCACTACACATTTTCAAAGCGTGTAGAAACTACATATTGCAGAAAGTGTAGTCAATACACATTTTCAGAGCATGTAGACACTACACATTTTCAGAGCGTATAGACATTACACATTTTCAGAGCGTGTAGAGACTACACATTTTCAGGGCATTTAGACACTACACGTTCTGAGAGCATGTGAACATTACATATTTTCAGACCGTGTAGACACTAAACTTTTCAGAGCGTCTAGACGCTACACATTTTCAGAATTTTTAGACACTAAACATTTTCAGAGCATGTAGACACTACACATTATTAGAGCATGTAGTAACTACACATTTTCAGACGATGTAGACACTGAATATTTTCAGAATATGTAGACACTATATATTTTCAGAGCATGTAGACACTACACATTTTCAGCACATGTAGACATTACACATTTTCAGAGCGTGTAAACACTAAATATTTTTATAGCATTTAGGCACTACAATTTTGAGACCATGCAGACACCATAAATTTTCAAAGCGTGTAGACACTACACATTTCCAGAGCACGTAGACACTACACATTTTCAGAGCATGTAGACATTACACATTCTCAGAGCATGTAGACATTACACATTTTCAGAGCTTGTAGACACTACACATTTTCAGACCATGTAGACACTAAAAATTTTCAAAGCTTATAGACACTAGACATTTTCATAGCACGTAGACACACATTTTCAGAGCATTTATTCATTATACTTTTTCAGACCATATAGACACTACATATTTTCAGAGCGTGTAGACACTACACATTTTTAGAAGCGTGTAGAGACTACAAATTTTCAGAGCGTATAGACACTACACATTTTCAGAGCGTGTAGACACTACATATTTTCAGAGCGTGTAGACAGTACACATTTGCAGAGCGGGTAGACACTGCACATTTTCAGAGCGTGTAGACACTACACATTTTCAGAGCATGTAGACACTACACATTTTCAGAGCTTGTAGACACTACCCATTTTCAATCCATGCAGACACTAACATTTTTTCAGAGCATGTAGGCACTACAAATATTCACAGCATGTAGGAGCTTATATACACTACACATTTGCAGAGCGTGTACACACGATAAATTTTCGGAAGGTGTAGACACTATATATTTTCAGAGCATGTAGACAATACATATTTGCAGAGCTTGTATAAACTACATATTTGCACAGCGTGTAGACACTATAAATTTTCGGAACGTGTAGGCACTATACGTTTTCAGAGCATGTAGACACTACACATTTTCAGAACATGCAGACACTACACATTTTCAGAGCACGTAGACACACATTTTCAGAACATGTAAACACTACACATTTTCAGAGCATATAGACCTTACATATTTTCAGAGCATGTATACATTACATATTATCAGAGCACGTCGACACTACACATTGGCAGAGCGTGTAGACACTATACTTTTCAGAGCGTGTAGACACTACATATTTTCAGAGTATATAGACACTACACGTTTTCAGAACATTTAGACACTACACATTTTCAGAACTTGTAGACACTACAAATTTTCGGATCATATGGACACTACACATTTGCTTTGCGTGTAGACACTACACATTTGCAGAGTGTGTAGACACTACACGTTTTCAGAGCGTGTAAACACTACACATTTTCAGAGCATGTAGAATCTGCACATTTTCAGACCATGTAGGCACTACACATTTTCAGAACGTGTAGACACTACATATTTTCGGAGCATTTAGACACTACACTTTTTCAGAGCACGTAGACACACATTTTCAGAGAATGTAGACACTACAAATGTTCAGAGCATGTAGACATTACACATTTTCAGACTGTGTAGATACTACATTTTTCAGAGCATTTAGACACTACACTTTTTCAGAGCATGTAGACACTACACATTTTCCGTGCATCGTAGCAAATGATCTTCATCTCCTCTTTTTCTCATTTTTTGTTTATCGTGTTCTTAACCTATCCTCTTTTTTTGTGGAATTTATCTTGTTGTGTTTTATCATAATAAAAATCGGTAAACATATAACCGTCAACCACAATGGACATTAATGTTTCCGTAAGAACTTCTTCATTTCCAGGTATGCAATACATGATATTGAATGCCTGAGTACGGTCAGTTGCGACCGAAACATGCAACATATGTTGTCGGGTCTGATAACACGTATTGTTGTTGACGGTTTGCTTGTGTCGATTTTTTAAATTTTCTCTTCTTATTAGCAGCCCGCTCAAGTATGTCATACATTTCTGAAAATTCATCAAGAACTTTAAAGCCTAAATGTCCCTCTCTTATAACAATTACGTCAAATGTAAGGTTGAAAGAAGAACGCTGGAGATAGATTTAAATGTCTGGGGTCCCGGATGCAATTTTAGCGAAGTCGAAGTGAAAAATTGTTTAGAAAGATACGCACTGGGGAACGGGGGAAGAACAAGTTTAAGGTTGCTTAACTCCTAGAGAGGCAACATATCCTCTTCTCGTCAAATATCAACCTTGCCCACACCTGGCTATATTGTTTAGAAACAAAGGAAGCTCTGATGACCGAATAATGGTGGGATAACAACAACATGAGGAATGGAGGAAATGTCATCCGAACAAGGCTTGTTCAGGGGACATTATGTGACAGCAATAACACTGAACCTACCCTGCGACAGGTGACGGAGTTGTCCAGGGGAAATAATACTTTACTCGAAAAACTTTGAAAAATGAGGAACGCTAGTCTGCCACTGCAAGCCCTAAAACACAAACCAATGAGCAGGAGATGTCGGGGGATTCGAGGGACCAAATTCGTCTTCAAAGAAGGGGACAGATTCTTTAGCCTAAGTCTACAGTGGTTCAGAAGAAGAATAAGATTGACAAGGGAACAAATTCTTCTTTCACTTCGGTTTTCCCAGTCAATTATCACTCCGTGGTCACTCATACTGCATCCAAAGCGAGAAATTGATGTCGCAGAATTTCCCTGCCTCTAGAACTCGTGTATAAATAAACAGAAGCAAACTTCACAGTAGAATCACGTAAAATAGAGTAAATTTTACAAAAGAACTGTATTTACATTGCAAAACATAGCCAACATGATATGAATTAAACGAATAACTATGCACTTGTTTTCTTCAAAAATGGAAACAAAGAGAAAGCACAAATTAATTTCTATTTTAACTTTTAATTTCGTCAGATTGTTGAAAGTTTTGGTGGAATATTCCGGTACCTGAAAACCGCTAATTAAATACGTTGTCAAGATACTAATTATATCTCAATGTCAATTTTTTGACCTACGTAAAACAAATATTTCTCACGGCTTCTCTATAATAGTACTGAAGATTTTTAAGATGCGTACTTAACAAAATTGAATCTTGTGGAATGTAATTTAATAAGAGCTTGAATTGCAACTCAAAAGACTAATGGTAAGTTAATTTCAGTCAGAAAACACAACTATAATTGTATGTTAGATGATGGTATTTATTAGCAAAGTAAATAACTACATGTTTCGGCTTAAAGCGGCCATCTTCACGTTATCACAATTAAAATTGTTTCAAAGAGTGTCATATATATGTCTATATTTTATAGTGATGTAGAGATAGATATAGACATATAGACATATATTAGACATATATATGACACTCTTTGAGCAAAATTGTAATTGTGATAGCCTGAAGATATGTAGTTATTTACTTTGCTAATAAATACCATTATCTAGCATAAAATTATAGTTGTGTTTTCTGACTGAAATTAACTCACCATTAGTCTTTCAACACACAACGGGGATGACAAACCTCAGAATTATGGTACACAAAAGATTAAATCGAATGCCAGCAGAAAGGGATTTTGGGTATTATGTGTATCATAAACGTAATACGTAGTTCTCTTCTTTTCAATGTCGGTAATTGTAAACAATTACTTAGTTTATTTGAAAGAAATGAATAAAAGCAAAAGGTTGGATGGTATATATTGTCTGTCACATTCACGAAATTATTACAGAAACTCCACTTCTTGTGTTCCAAATATTGTATCAATTATCGTCAACATTTTAATCTATAATTAATTACTTAATTAATTAAAACGGTCTTTATTTACAAGGATTTTATAATTACTCAATAAAATCTGTTTAGAAACTTCATTTTTCATATAAAAGATGTACCAAATTTTAAAAAAATCCAGTACGTTTAAAAGGAGTGCTAACGGTATTATATTTCTAGGGTTTTGGGGAAAATCGACAAACAAGTGCAGTTGGAAGAAAATAATTTATTGACTATTTAAGAAACTGTCTGCTCTTACACCTCGCTAATGGAGTTATTTAACTCATGGCCGTATAATGAGTAATTTCGTAAACCATGAGGTTGGTCTTAAGCTTATCTTCATCAAGAAAGTCCGGAATCGATTCCACGCCATTACATTTGGAGTTTGTTGCAGGAAAAATGACAGTGAACAGACTTCTTTCCTAAAACTTGTTTTCCCCTCTCAGTTCTAGTTGACAAATGCTCCACATTCAGATTAAATGAACTGTCATTTATAGAATGGAATTACTATAGTAAAAGCACAAATTATTTTTCTTGAATTATAAAACTGTTCGCGTTTCTTTACTCCCATACATTTTGCGTGGCAGTTTTATGTTTAGCAGAACCAACATTGGGTTTGCAGGTAAATATGATAAAGGTGCTGGCTACGTGAAATTGTGTTCTATTATACAGGCTTGTTTCACTGAAATCGTCTTTGAGTTTTGTTTAGAGGTCGCAGTCGCACTTGTACCTGACATACTGGTTGCCAGCATTCACACTTCGACAGCAACAGCTTGGCTTATAGAAACATAGACGTTTATGTCGCAGTGTTGAACACCACAATTTGTAGAGAAAACGCAAGTGCAAGGTTAGGTTTGCACACATAAAGACCCACAAACTAACCTTGGTTTACAAGCAAACAAGTTTAAGGTCAAGCCTTGGTTTTTGCACATATGAAACCAAACCATGACCTTGACCTATACTCTCATAAATGCAACTAATTTGATTGCCTTCTCTGTTTGATTTATGTACGTGGACTACTATGATATCAGCCGGCGTGGCCATGACCTAACTTGACCTAACATGGCGTCAATGGTATAGGCCGCAGTAGGAGCGTAAATCTGCAATTATACACATTCCTTTAAGTATGTTCTTTTAGTTAAGGGAGTAAATTTTTTCGAATTGTCTGTGAAAGCAGAATAGAACACATTGAAGTTCTGGGGAACAATTATTCTATTCTGCTATAGCACGAAATTAATTTCACATCGTTAACACATTAGTGTAAAACTTAATTAAGAAGTTCTTAAGGGCGCTGTACACTCTCACCTAAACTGAGCGGTTTTAACGTGTGACGTCATACTTGACGGAAAAAATGAGTTAAATGCGCAGTTGTGACCGGCAGTAGCGCAGGCCACAGGACAGTTCTTCTGGTCATCTTTCACACAGAGAACTGAGCATTTCACTCAGGGAATCCCACACACATTCAGTTCAGGGTTTCGTGAAGTTTTTTTAAACAGTTAAACTGCACAGTTTAACTTTGAGTGTATGGGGCTCTTTATATGTTTTAATGACTCGAGAGTTTTAAAGCAGTGTTCATTATGAGATTATTCTTGGAAAAACGTTCGTACAGTATAAGTGTGTCTACAAGTAAATACAAAATCGAAACTGGACCCACAAAATTTATTCCAGTTGTCACAATTTAGCCATTATTCATACAAAATACTTTTTGAATATATAATTTCTATTACACCTACATTTTAAAATGACATCACATTGAAAACGGTTATATTTTTCTCACGCAGTTGACACATTTTTCGTGTATTTTTCTTTTTGTTGTTGCAATATCTATCTGCTTGTGACCTTCAAAATTCTGATTAAAACAAGGTGGCATTTCTCACAATAAGAAAATCACGAAATAAATAAAAAGTTCATCATACGAAGAAAAGTCAACTGAAGAATTTAAAATTTCGATAAAGTTAGATTGCCTTTTAAGTTTCAACAATGATTCTCATGGTTTGAAGAGTGGGCGACAGGTGGCAGTACGATACTACATGGAGAAATGAAGTCACTGTGTACCTTTTGTGTTCAATAAATTACGAGATAAAACATATTTAAGGTATTTATTTGACTCACGTTAGTTAAATAATTATGTAACCACGCGTCAGAAACCTTTCATCATAATCACTAATTAATAAGCTACAGTGTCCAGTATGTGTTAATAAATTCAGCAGAAGTCTTGTCTAGTTTCTTAGTATACCAAGATGAAGTGACGGTAAACATCCACTCCTATTATCGCTTTACATAATGTGCTTTTTATACTACAGGGTAAATTATTTCTATTTCCCAAAAAAAAAAAGGGTTCATTTTCTCGTTTCCTTCTGCCGTACAGGTTTTATAAAACGTTTTATGATTGTAGTACCAAAAAGAGGCTGGGGGTGTTTGAGAACAGAACATGGCGTTGAGGAGAATATTTGGACCTTGGAGGGACGAGGTAACGGGGGAATGGAGGAGATTGCATAACGAGGAGCTAAATGATCTGTACTGCTCACCCAATATTGTGCGGGTGATAAAATCGAGAAGAATGAGATGGGCTGGGCATGTGG
>Ga0136643_10002959_pt1 | contig 22527 bp, 19 predicted proteins | sample TergutLab28metaG_FD_96883 | JGI IMG/M metagenome (GOLD analysis project Ga0136643, IMG submission 96883) | Labiotermes labralis P1 segment gut microbial communities from Petit-Saut dam, French Guiana - Lab288 P1 (version 3) (version 3) | ecosystem: Host-associated > Arthropoda: Insects >... | reverse complement strand
TTTTTTGTGGGGGGGGGGGGTGTGAGCCGCTATGCCGCCACTCCATTTACTGTTGCTTTGTTCTTGAGTCATAGTGTTATAACCAGGTTTTATCCACGGTCACCAATCGTGAAAGGAAATAATTTGGATCGCCCAAAAAATTCCAAAATTTGCTCAGACGACTGGCAACTGTGACGTCCTTGATCCGCGTTAAGGCATTTCTGGACCCACTTCGCGGAGATTTTCCGCATGTCCAAATTTTTATGACTGATGGACCCAACCCACCTTAGGTCCCCACGTCTTGTTTCCCGTCTTTCTCCGTTCCCTTCGGTCTTTTGCCTTCTTCCTCATCCTTGCGTATGCCTTCGTAACCTATCACTTATGGCTTCTGGTTCAGGGACATTATTGATCCTGTAATATTCATCAAGATCACGTAGGAAGTGCAATACTATTTGCTTCGAGCTGTCATAAAAATTTGGCAAGGTAAGTTCATTTATAGGGGAGTTAGTTTGCAGATGTCACATTTACAATGGCATTTGGTTGAGATGTAGCGTTGCCACACACAGTCATAGTACAATTATTAACATTGAAATTGCCCATGTGGTAGTTACCAGCACTAGTTTCTAATTCTGAATTTGATTGGCTAATATTTTCCACATCGACGGCCGTCACTGGCAGTACCTGACTGGGTATCGCACTATCAGTTAACTGTCTAGCTGCTAGCTGTTCCCGCAAGTGGGTAATTTCTTTGTTTACCTTCTTAATACTGTTCTGCGCCGCTGCCTGAACCTCAGTAACCATGTCTTCAACTAATCTGACACTGTCTTTCACCTTGTCAATTTCTCCCCCAGTCTTATTCTGCCAAGTTGCTTGTTCCGAGTTCACTTGTTCTCTGAACTGACTGTAGTCTTGCCTGAATTCCTTCAAACTATTTTCTGTCTTTGTCCTGTACTCCTTAATATCATCAAGTAGGTGTCCTGCTCTAGCATTCGTTTCTTGTGATATTCTCTCTGTCATTTTTCTAGTAGCTACCACATGTGTGTCAATCCTTTCATTCAAAGAAATACTTACACACCCTATAGTTGTAGTGACTTCTTGAAACTTACGTTCAGTGTCATTTCGCAAAGTACAAACATCAGTAGACAATTCCTTAACTTCATTCTGTAATTTTTGTTTCAGTTTTTCAGAAAGTTTTTCATTCTCCTGTCGTATCTTAGCTGTTATTTTCTCTGTTGCTTTCTGCAATTTTGAATCTAATTGTTCAGTAATAGTTAATAAATCTGATCTTAAATTTGAACAGTCAGCTTGGAATTTTTAATTTTTTGTTTCTATTATTGTTACAATATCCGTCCTCAAAGTAGAAAAAACATTGGTCAGTAGGACTTGCAGCTGCCTAGTTGACATACTTCAGTTGTGACTATACTGTCAGAATTATTACCTTCACACTCTGACATAACAGTTCCTTCTGTTTCTGCCCTCCGATTAACTGCAGTATTGTCAAGACTACTAATTTCATTGACCCCCATTACTGTCTCTACGAACAATACTGTCCTCTACAAATACAATGCTTCGGTTACGGAGGTTTCTACCTGCCATTTCCCTTCCACTAGTAACCTCACATACACACGCAAGCTCCACGATTTGCCTTTCACTTACTTGAGGTGCACAGTTGTGAGAACTAAAGGTGGCAACTGTGGTCGTCGTCGGAGAATATCTTCTTGTAGTAGGCGGCGACGGTACGGCGGATGAAGGTCTACTTAACAGCGAAAGATGTCCTCTGCCTACGGCTCGCTCCTTCGGTTCGGCTGCCGTATTGAAGGCAGCGTGAAGTCGTCGCTCTACGTCGGAAGACGATGCGGTTGGTTGTTGTTCGCGTTTGCACCTGGCTCTTGAAATCAGTTTCCTTCGACGATTCAATAGTTTCGTTGTTTCGAGCCTATCGTGCCTCACAGTTGGGCGCCAAATTTGATATAACCGGCCAAATCTCAAAGACGGGAACACAAACTCCACCCTAGGAATATAACGCGTGGTGGTCACAGGAAACCTTAAGTGTCTAGCGACTAGATGACAAGAAGTATATTTGTGGTTAGGTCTCTTTAATTTTATTCTCATAGTCACTTCAAATTTTATACTTTACTATTCACAATCAATCTACTTGTGTCCGGCACCGTTACAAATTGTATCAATCAATGCACCGCTTTAATATCGCACGTTTTCCCTTTCAAACTGCTTACACGAGCGTCACTAACCCAGCCTGTGCTAGCTTCACGGCCTCTACTCTCAACAAGCATAACAGCTGTCTGATTGATGTATGCCGAAAGGGGCATAGACTGTGCCGTTCCCAGGGAGACAAAGCAGCAATATGGCTGTAACCCTAGCTAAAAGCACACCGCATCCCTTCGCGTGATAAACACAGTCATAAACTTAATACCAGTAACCCTGAAGCCCACTCCTTCACAATGTATCAGTGTATAGCACACAAAAGAAATCCTTTTTACTAAAATTCCCAAATTTTACTTTATTCTTAGCATGTATTTTTATCTGTCTCTCCACCGAGTAAATTTTTGATCTGGCTTCGAACCAGGATCAAAGTTAAGAGTAGGTCGGGCTAAGGACTTATCAGCACCCAATCGTATTGTTAACGTGTGTGGCGTAATGTGTTATGTAATTTGTACTAACAACTGCAACATTACATAAAAAAACATGACAGAATGTCCACAGGTATTGCTTGTGTTAAGGTATGGCATTCCGTTATCTTCTTCATTGCACCTGTTTCGTTTCTTCATTCTTGTGTTTCACTTGAAGCAGAAACATGAAGAAGGACAGCGTGTCTTGCATTATCTGCAACAGACAAATACTGCGTTAGGGACAGATACATTTATATATATATATATATGTAATAAATCAAGAGACTTTTGGAAATTAAATTAAATATCTAAAATTCTGAGTTTTCGCTGAAGATATTGGATGTGTGTCGTAATGTGTGAAACGCCAGTCAGTAACTTTGTAACAGGTTTGTGGAATGTTTGTAATTATGGATATTCTTTTAGCCATGGTTGTACTTGATATAACTGGCATTCCGTTTCGTGTTCTTATAGAAGGACTGCCAAAAGAAAAAAATCTGTAAATACAACAAAATATGCTTATTGCTGAACTAATCTGGTGATATTTTTCTTTCAAATTTTGCAACCATTTAGTGTCTGTTTGTAATGTCGAAAAAATACACTTAGCCCACTGATTTGATCGTTTAAGGAAATATGTCTATACTGTACTGTCCTCTCCTTCCTGAATTTGTGGCTGGTTTCCTCTCGCAATTGCAAATTTAATGTCTTCAAAGTTTATTCCATCACACTACAAATCAAATGTGGGTAAAATGTTTAATTTCGTATCGTGTCAATTCAACGTTCTTTATGTGTTAATAAAAATATCTCCTATACAAGACCTACTTAATATTCTGTATGTGCTACTGATGTCAATACGGCCTGCCTTTCATGCTGCTATTTGCAAATATGTACCAAAGTTATTTGATGAAATTGTTATGTTTAATTGCAATTTTTGTAAAACGTGGGTTATGCTGGGCAGAGCCATAAGCACCGCCTTTAAATAGAAGCCGCCACACCCCACTATACCGAGAGTTTATTGAAACCCACTGAGTAGATTTTTGAGAGGAAATCCGCGACTTTCTTCAGTAGTGTTATAATTATAATTTTGGATCTGACATTGATGGATAAAATAAATCTAACTCTTCTTCATAAAGCTTTTTGGTAATTTTAAAGTTCAATTAATATGCAGTCGTTTAATACACGGTTTAATTTCCTTGAACTCATTTCCTCTTTCAATGTTATGTATTCTTGTATGCAGTAGTTGAGAAAGAAGCTACTGTTAAACAAATATCTACGGACGTCGTGCTTTTAGCGGTCTGTATTTCCGTTCTTTGTATTGGAATTCCCGAGACTAATTCATAATTCTGCAACGGGCCGTTTAAAATATTTCGTTTCTCGTGCCTTGTTTGCACGCTGATGCTCGTGTAGTGCCCTAATGTAGGCCGTTTTTTTCTATCCACAAATGCCGAATTCGTCTTTTATTTCCCAATCGGTTGTGCATTTGGGACCGTCTGGGATATGAATACCGTTAGGGGCGAGATATTTTTTTTGTCTGTACCTGAATAGTCGAGCTACGGGGCTCACGCAGCGTCGTGTACAAGGCAAAGAAATTCTTTTCTTGGTGACCGGTAGAAGGATATTTGCCTTAATCAACCAACCCCAAACCTAAGAAGCCTTATTTCTGTACCTCCACTAACGATTTTCGCCTAAATCCCACAATATAACAAGATTTTTAACATTGATTATAATGATGATCATTGTAATTATTAATGTAATTATACCATAGTAAGAGTTCGCAGTAGAAATGCATGTTACTGATATGAGAAGTACACTAACATAATGTGCTAAATGGTGCAAAATGTGCGGTAAATGGTCTTCGTCAAAACGCCCTTTTGCTTAAAGGTAGCGAATGTGTAAACCTACATGGCGCCTGTGCGAAATATGTAAATGATTTACACAATTTATACAGCCTTTTTGAATGATTTTTTTTCCAGAAACGGAAAGGTAGGACCCGGAATTTGCTGTAGATCCGACGCTGTATTGTGGCCCTCGTGCAGCATGACCAAACGTTTAACTCTTTAGCTGTCACACATGAACGGAAATGCAGTTGTGCCTAAGCAGCTGCCAGTCACTTTGATATTGTTCTTAAAGTACACATATTTTTAATTGTTGGCCTTTTCTTATATTTTTAATTTAGTTTTCTGTAATACACAATAAAGACAGCAGTATTCAGGCTAGCACAACTCTTTTTTGTTAATACAGTTTATAAGGGACCGTGTTTCGTCTAACTGTACGTTATCGTTACAAAATAAGTAATTAAATGGTGAAAATACAACATGAAATTAAAATAACATTCCTGGGTAAAACAAGACTGAACTCACCTTTTTGTATAAGACACGTAATATTGAATATTGTGGTTTAATGTAGCCTTGTGTCTGGTAATTTCGTGGGTAAAATGTGTTGAAATGAAACTTTAAATACTTTTATATGTGATGTAGTCATTACATTACGCGCGTAAACGTGTGACTGTACCAGTAATGTAGTGCAGTACTGGCGTAAGAGGCTTTGTTTATTATTAGGCAGAATCTCGATATTTTAAGATATTATCAAACCTGTAATGTAACTGTTAATGTTTTGCGGATGGTATATTGAATATTTAAAATTTTAACTAGGATAATTTTGGCCCGATAAATGAAAGATACTTAATTATGTAAGGTTTTTTACCGTTATATACAGAATTTTTACTTTCACTTTCACCTTTGTGTGGTTTACTGAATCGAAGTGAATTTCCATAAGTAAACTTTTTGGCCTTCTCGTTTGTTTCAAACAAGCTTTTTTATAATTTGTATTATTTTCGTAAAATAAAGTTGAACGTGGTGACGCAGTCGTTTGAGGCACTGCGTTGCAAACCTCAAGGTCGCGAGTTGAATTGCCGATGAGTTCAATGGGTTGATTTATTCCTTCCAGTCATATTATTGCCCTGGATTCAACTTAGTCTCTAACAGGAATGAGTTCCAGGAACATATCCTGGGACTTGCAGGCAGCCGGTATTTGGCTAACAACCTTACCACCTTCATGTGCTAATTGTCCAGAAATCCTGGGAGCCCCAAACTCTTGTAAGCCTAGGGGCTTGTTCAGTTCTGTACAGTGATAACTGTACGTGTTTGTTAGAAATGAAGAAGTTAAGAATCTTACATATGCGAGGAAGGAAATAGGCAATATGAAGAGTATCGAAGAGATTGATTTCTATAAATGGGCTAAATTAAGAACCAGTTCTGTAAAGAAGAAAAAAAAAGAGGGAGAGTTTAATTATTGAGCATGAATTTTTGTTAGGGGTAAATCATCCGAATTGAATTAAATGGATGAGCCAAATTCCGTTAAAATTGCCTATCAACATTGAACACTATATTTTATTTGCAAATAGCGCCATTTGAATTCGTGCGTTTAGGTATTACTGTCGCTTGTGACTGTTTAATCAATGAAGTTAAACAGATTTATGAATAAGCGACAACATAAGCAAGTTTCGTTGGCGGTTGAAACCAGTGTTATGTGAATCTACACACTAGGCGATTAAACACATTTTATAAGAATGCGAAAGTGAAGAAACAGCACCCACACAAGGATGTCCGAAGAAAAAGTTTAAATGGTGCTAACAAATTAGAATACTGAGAAACAAAACAGAATATACTCCTGTGTGGTAGAATTTGGAAATAACTTATATTTCCTTGGTTGATGGTGATTACTTTGTAAAACCTGAATCCTTACACGATTTCCCAAGAACATCATTTGTAAATTCCTGCCAAACGCCTTAAGAGGCTATATATCTAGTCCTAGAGAAATTCTTTGTAGTAAGAAAAGTAAAGCTGTAACTTAACCTGTAACTGTGTGGGGGTGTTATTTTATCTTTGCATTTTTTTAAATCCCTCTTTAAAAATTTAACCCTTGTCTTTGGAGAATTGCAAATTATTTTGTCCCAAACAACAAAGTCCCAAATGAATTGAAGTATATTTTATCTGAATTTAAAAGGAAGTTGTTGCGTGATTATTAAAAAATTTATTACTTTCAAAGCGGCCTTTGTGAAGGAATGCCATTTCTTTTACCAATAAAGCAAACACTTGTGGAATCTCTCTGTTTCCTGTGTGATCGTACAAGGGTTTTCACCTTGGACAGGGCTGGCGCAACCCCTTTTCTTGCAACGGATACAGCTGTCCTTCAACCGTAACTTGCTTAAATTTTGTTGACAAATTAAATAACATTGGAAAGTAACCAAATTTATTTTCTGGTGTTTTGCAGCCATTGTATAATTTCACGAACTTGTTACTGGCGCTACTCACATATTCAATTCCACGATTAAGAGATAGTTTCTGCCCTGAAATCACATGCTCCCTTAACTTAGTGGGGACCATTAATTTAATTTTCAAATTCTCTATCGATCCCCACTTTTTCCAATAGCTTAATCTGTGACGATGAACTTTAAATATGGTCTGTCTGCAGAATATTAGAACTTCAATACGTCAAGAAAATAGTTTCACAAATTTACATTTTTGCGGTTTTTTGTAGTATTAATTATTTATGTTAATTGTACAAACACAAATAAGAATAGTTAATAAGGCGCATAGAAATGTTGTATTATATTTAGAGGTTCTAGTGAATTTAGAGGAATGAAAAAAAATGCAATATTTTGAATCACGTTTGGATATTCCAAACTGCAATGGCGTCATTGATGGAAAACATGATCACATTCGGTACCCTAAAAGAGGGGATGTGAATTTTATTACTGTCAGAAGGACTAAAGTGTGATGTTTTTAGCTACTGTGGATAAGGGCCAAATTTCCGTTCATTGATTCTCGAATAAATGGAAGACTGAATGACCCAGTAGTGTTTTAAAAATTCTCATTCAAATAGGCACCGTAAAAAAATATTCTTAACTTCACTGCTGCAGGTATTTTGTGGCTCATATTGTTCTCCTGCTCAGAAGTAATATTTTGAAATTGTATTTTTTTAGAAGACCGTTAACAAAATATTTATTTGAAAGTATTCATTGACTCTCGAGTGCAAGGCATGTGACAGAATATTCATTTTCGGTAATTGTATTAAATTTTGTAGTGTAATAAGAGTTGATTGTTTTGCAGACTGTAACATTTGATGTAGTGACAAAAGCCATTCTTATTCTACAAAAGTAGCTTAGGCAAAACTCCGCTGCCCGTCTCCGTTACGTCATAGACGGAATAGCCATTATCGAAATGTGTGAAGAAGGAAAACCATAATTGGCACTTGGAAACTTCAAATTGTGAACACGGCAGAAGGGGTTATAAACTTCGCTTTTATTACAGCTTTAACCACAGAAAAGCTGCACATGCTGTACTTAATCATTATGCAGAACACTTCTAACATCAGAAGTGGTAATATGGCAGTAGACAGTACATTTACAGTGGAAACATACATGTAGTTGTTTGAAAGAAAATTTTCTTCTGATCATACAACATAATTAGTGTTAAAACAGTTGTCTGGTACGTAAGCCCTACATGCGCAGTAATATGTTATTTTGAAAACACACACATACACAAAATGTACACCTGCCTTTATTGAAAAATTAAATTTTTATATCTGTTTACACTTGTTGACACTGAGGGTCGTGAAATACAAACCCAACTCAGTAATGAAAGTGCTTGTTTCGACCACAAAATCCAGGACATAAATGTTGTCTGTCCTTGAACAACTTCATTGGCTCAGCAAAATTTCCAGTACGAATTGTTTTATTTTCAATTTTTCTTTCTCTGCCGTGAGTTTGGGACATTTCCTCTCCTGCACAATTTTCTGTAATACATTTTCACTAGCTCTTTTTTTTTCTTAGTGTTCACATTTCACATTTCAAAAACACACTCGATATTTCGTTACAGCTCTCATCTTTACATTTAAAAAGCACAGGAGTTTATTTTCCTACAAGATATATAAAAATAACCCCAACAGAACAGAGAAGCACCGCTTGTTCACAGTGGAGAAAGAAGCAGTGACATGATTGTTTACGTTTTACACTTTAGATGGTTTATCGAAGTTGAACTAAAGCTTGTCGCGGCCATCACATTTCATCCTTCATCTTATATGATAACTTTTTGTGAATTGGCTCTTTACACTTGCCACTTTTATCGGTTCATTCAAAAAGGCACTTCTGTTCGAAAAGGCCTTATGACAGTGAACGTGAAAGTTAAAATGCTGTACGTGAAGGTGAAAACATTATAGATATCAGTCTCCTACGTTAAACAAGATTACCCTTATCCAAAATATTATTTAACTCTCCATACACATACCGTAAATATCATTATTTATATTACAGTTTGTATACTGTCTTAAACTTCGAGATTTCCCTGTAATAAAAACTGAATCCTCTTACGCCAAAACCACACTGCATTAACTTATATCGTCTTAAGGATATTAATCTTTCATGCACAACTTAGTGACTAAGTTGCATCTAAAATTATTTAAATTTTCATTTCATCACATTTTAACCATGAAATTACCAAGCAGACACAAAGCTACATTAAACCGCCCTACTTAGAATTATTACTCTCCTTATATAAAAAGTTGTTTTCAACGTTGATTTTGCTTTGCAATGCTTTTTTCTACGTGTTGTATATTCCTTTTTCATTAGTTACAGTCGTAGGACGGCTTGTAATTGGCCGAAACCTGTGGCCTTATAAATCCTGTTAATTAATGGAATAATTCTGCTAGAATGAATACTGTTGTGATTATTGAACTGTTAACAGGCTATATTTCCCCATTTTGGATAATGAATTATGAGTTGCTCCTGGCACATGTACATGCAACTTTCGAGGCTTAAGGCAAGCTGTAGGCATTCTTCATTAGCCTGTGAGAGAAATCATATATATAAATCCCCAACCAGTCACTCCAACCGCAAATTTGACCTGCAGTATTCGCAGTAAAAGAGCAGATCAAAAAAGTCGTTTGTACCCTCGAATTTCATTGAACGTAATTTACGTGAACACGACGTTTGTTTTATTTCAAAACCAGTAAAATTCATTGAAGTTGTTGTCTTTCGAACCACGCGTTCTGAAAGAGTTACATGGTACTGAGCAGTCCATAGTATATAAATCTTAAAACCTTATCCTGATGTACAGCGATAAAAACATATGGAATAATTGTGCCAATGCTGCAGGGAGAGGTACATACGTTAAAGTTTGATTGTCCTAATAACAGCATTGCGGCCATGGAGAATTTGATGAAATTAATTGTCCGACTGGCTGTTAGTAAGCTGCACACAGTTGTTAGACAAATATGTGTGGTCGGATTTGCAAGAAGTGGCAAAGTAAAAAGACAACCCGAGAGAGCTGCCTGAGAGTACATTCCGATAGTGAACAATCCATTGGTAGGAAGTGTCAGGTTGAATTTCTTGCGAATAATGAATTCAACCTATATAATCGCATTATCGTAAGTATGGTTAGAATTATTTAATTTGGTGACGATGGGGTCACCAGCCAATTCCGTTCTCCGGCCCTCTCCGTTCAAACTCGAAGATGTACCTGAGCATCAAATGAGCTTTCAGCGGTTGAACTGCAATGCAGTGCTTAGGGATATTAATTGTAACACAAAAGGTGCTGGCAGATTGTACGCATTTTTCTTGGTGTCTATTACTAGGGTAATTAACGTCTAAACTGTGGTAACCAGTGCGCTGCGGGAGATAGGAATTTAATTTTCCGGTCGCGGTTAAGTGCCTCACAGTGGCTGATGTCTGTCGTTGTACTGAATCGTTGAGGTAACGTAATTTCTGTCACATAAAAATTGTATAAAATCGTGTTAATCGTGACCTATTCTCTTGCGTGATTATATTGTTAGATACATACATTCATCATGGTCACATTTGACACCGGAACAAACTTTCCCGCTGTCAGTTGGAACTCCTTGTTAGTTGTAGCAATGATGAACATCAGACATCGCTGAAATGGGATAGGAGTTCCCACCCAGTCACACCCAAATGCCGCGTCTCTCACACTCTCGGCCTGAAAAATTTCACAGTTAATTTAAGAGGTCGCTTTGAACTGTGCAGCAATATATTCACTCTACCAGCTGCCTAAAAACCGGTTTTATTGTCAGATACTGAGGATCTAAATCATATTCCCACTGGTGTAATTTAGTGACTTAACGTCATTACATAGGATCTCACTACGTTTCTCTCCCATATTTTTCGCTACTTGTATGAAGTTTGTTATCAAATTCTTATTAGTTTAAAACATTATTTAACTTTCTTTTTGTGCCATTTTTGACCTACTTCCATGTTACGCCTAACTTCCTGCCTGCAGTGTTACCCAATAACCCTATGACGCGAGTGGTCAGACTTCTGGACTCAGTGATCTGTAAAGACAGAATATGTTTCGCGACGTTGCATATAAAATAATTTATTAATATGTGAATTTGGCAAACCAATGTATAATAACGTAATAATACCACACGTATATAAATACAGGTGTTAAGTTTATTAAAAATTTGATTTTTCAGACTAAAACAACTTACCGACGATAAAAGGCGTTCTTCATTCTACTTCCTATTTCGAAGTTGCTGTATGTAGCTGCATATCTTGCGATATCTTATTGCAAGAATTTTCAGGTTTGCGTAGACACAAGTGAATGCAGCATTTTAAAAATTCACCTGTAAGTCGGCTTCGGTATTTTTAGTTAATTTTCCTATCCTCTTAGATGATGTATTCGCAGAGCTAGGTTGATTCAAAAAATTATGTAAAGCGGAGGGATATTTACTGTACAGATTCGCCAAATGAATATTGATGTAGACCAAAATGCGGCAGCCATCAACAAACACGTCCGACTGGTAGATCGCGATGGTCTGTTTGGCCACACCTGTTGTATGATATTCTAACTGTTACACAAACAGAAGTATTATTCATATCTATTGTAAATGGTAACCACACATTCGTTTTGATTAAAGTTGTAAAATTGTTTTCCCGAATTAAAGTCCATGAATTTAATAATTTTGTTAACCATGGATATCACTCCTGAATACGAAGAATATTCTTTTTTATTTAACAGGAGTCATTTCTTTGTCTTTCAAGGTTGTAAAGCCGTTTTTGTCAAAAAATTAATAATAAATATAAAAAATATAACCAACCATGCTGTATTTGGCCGCCAGCAATATTTTTAGTTGTACCTTACGCTATGGTTACAATGCTACCAAACTGCACTGCCGCTAGCCTGTTACACACCCCGCTGGACAGAACTCTTTAATTATTCTTATTGTTGCACCGTGCATTTCGTAGAATCACTTTAATTATCAACCAACAAATGCGCTTAGATAAAATTTCACATTAAAACACTTAAAATCGCTCGATCCTAAGATCATCCTCAGGGAGCTACGTTGTTCCTTGCTAAAGGCATTTTAAAAACACCCACAAAATAATTCCATTATATTAACAGGGTGCTGTGGCAGCATATCGTGTTGTGTAAGAGTACGTTTTTGGGGATGCGCCTGGCTAGGGTGTGCGTCGTGTGTTACTAGAATATGCTGCTACAACGGCCTGTTAATATAATGGAATTATTTTGTGAGTGTTTTTAAAATGACTTTAGTGAGGAAAAATGTAGCTCCCTGAGGATGATCTTGGGATCGAAACATGTCGGAGCGATTTTAAGTGTTTTAATGTGAAATTTTATGTAAGTGCATTTGTTGGTTGATAATTAAAGCTCTTTAATTGTTGTAACACCGTACGTTATGATATTAATTACAGGGGTTTTAAATTACAGTTATGCTAACTTCGAAGTTCTGTTTCCTACTTATAGGCTGCTGATATTGATCTTTGACAATACCGTCTGATCTGCTTACAGTAATGTACTACATGTGGTATTGAATAGTGTAATTGCAAATATCGCTGTGATAATTAGGGCAGATGTGCAAATTACATTGAGTTGTCCGAAATTTTAATGCACGATGTTAATATCGATAATAATAATTTACTTATTACAGTCATTATATTGACGTTTGGGGGACTCATTTCAAATGCTTTAGGGTTACGATATTAGTAAACACATCGGAGTGCATACAGAGGCTAATCACTCGTCCAACATTCATGGACCAGCGTTCAATTTAGCGCCTCTTTTGTGCATGTGCTGACAAACAAAATATCTTTCTTGTTGCTGTGGACGGATTTGGCTTTGACAAGTAGCCTAGCACATGTTTCAGGCGTTTTCCTGATGACTACGATCGAACCTCTTTTTGTGACTCTCCATTCACTTCTGTGGTTTGCGTTACACAGGAATAAAAACTGTATTTATGAGGATATAAAGTGGGTCAGATTCTAATTTGCGTTATATAAAATGCTTAAGTTGTAACCTAACCATCGCAATAGTAATTTGATAAAGGAAAAGAGTTTGTACAGTCTTAATTACTGAAAACTAAGTCCATAATGCACAAATAACCGACAAAACGCACTTCAGAATTTGTGAGTTATTTTAATGACACTTTAATCACCAAAAGTTTCGGCCCCTATTGCGGCTATCTTCAGAGTGAAATAATTACGAGCATAAAAAGGGACAGTGTGGTTAGATGTGTCGTCACTCTATGGCAATTAAAAATTTTTATAATCTATATTTTAGTGACTTAAGTAATATAATTATATGTTAAAAGTCTGTCATGCTTAATGTTTTGGGAGTTACAATTGTTTAGTCTATGTGGAATGATGCTTGATGCCAAATTGTGGTGAGTTTTATTTCGGCGTGTTAGTGATGTGTGGACATCGTGTATTCATCACCTATACGTTATAGTAAACAGTGTGATTAAAAAACTTTATAAACACTGAGGTGTATCTTGTTAGTTATTTGTATATTTTACACCTGATTAATACACAAAACATGGAACGTATTAAAATTGTGAAATCTGAGTTAGAATGTTGATTCCTGTTTCTGACCAGACAGTTTTAAGGCACTCAAACCAATTTTAAATGCGTAATTCTTCACTGAAATTGAAAATAATAATCATACATTTAACAAACGCTGAAAGGGAAATGATGAATTGTTTAAACAGAAATTTTTGTTTGTGGCAAAAAAATTTTTCAAACCTAATTAATAATAATTTCGTGATTAGTCATGAAACGTGAATGTAATTTTAATGTTTTGGATGTTTGACACTTTGTATATAGTAGGATACTTACAAACATGTTTTCTAGATCTGTCAAAGAAAATGTATGCAGAATGCAGGGTAGAAAAGAAAAATTCTCAATATTTAAATTGCAACCAAATTTCTCAATTGATTTGAGGCTCGGTACCCATTATGAAATTACTTGTAATGTGCTAACGGGGTCAGCAACAGTAACAACAATCCATTTTGTCTTACGTGTTGTGTCAGCTGAGTTCCAAACCAGCAGATCAGAAGCACGTTACTAGCGAACAAGATGTAAGCAATCACTCCTTGACTCATATCGGCATAATCTCCCCAGTTCTGCAAAAATTTGTTTCAAAATCACAACCATTGAAAGGATAGAAGATTTCAAATAACAAAGCTATGAAACATATAGTAAATTAGGGATAATGGCGTTATACAGATATATTTGATTTTGTATTGACTTTAAGCGCCTTCGTAAATTTTCGAAAAACGATTATTGTGTTCCTCCTGTTGTGGGTCCGTCGGTTCTTTCGTCCGCATAGAACAAATCAGCTCCCACTAGACAGGTGTTATGAAAATTAAAACTTGGTTATTTTTCAAAACTCCGTTGACAATATCCAATTTTAATGAAAATCTGATTATAATAACAAATGTTTTACGTGAATACATATGTTCATTGATAATTATGCCTCGCTCAATTTTTCTCACAATAAATGTTCCGCGCAACGTTTGTACTGAAAACCGAAACACCATTTTAAGTTCAATGACATTTTTGAAAATGTGCCTTTATGAGATAATATGTGTGAAAGTATGATATTGCTAGAGAACTCAGAGATAACGTTATCCTTGGCCAGTTAATACGAAAGTCAGCAAAATATGAGAATCTATTTTGAATAATCCATCGACCGAGTCCCCATTTCTTAGAAAATAAATTCCAATCCATCTTCAGCATCACTTAGCGTGACTTTGGTTTCCTAATCTCTTCAAACTACGCTCAGCTAATTTAAGAAACCCTAAAATGAGTGGCTGTTTGCACAAAGAATTCTGTGTGTGTGTTTGTGTGTGTTAAATTCACTACATGTCTTCCTCCCTTCATTGGTGTTTTCCACTACAGTTGCAGTTGAATTTTGTTTCTGTGATGATGTACGGTTAATCAGACATGTGATAAAAAATCATGTCAATTGTTTGTAACTGCCTCCACCATGACTGTCCTCCGATTGGTATTTTGAACTGTGTCAAAGTGTTTTGCACCGGAAAGAAGGATTTTGATGAAATTTTAGAAGAATTAAACACTTCGGTGAAAGTGATTCCAACTCAAACAAGAATAGGGTGTTTACAGTGATTACATATTTCTTATTTAGGGAAGTCTGAATACATTGCTTGCTTTATTCCAAACACAACTCAAAATTTGTTTATAAATCCTGATCTAACAGACATATCCTGCTGACGGTTTGACAGCTACAGTGAGTGACAGCTATAAATTGTAAAAACTAAGGAGTATGAAGGCTACACGGTGTGTCAGCTGCACAGTGTACAGCTACAAAGCGTGAAAGTTACGCAGTGTGATATTTACACAGTGTGAGAGCTACACAATATGACAGCTAAACAGTACGATTTCTACACAAAGTGACACATACACAGTGCGAAAGCTACACTCTGTGATTTTTACGGTGTTTGACAGCTACACAGTGTGACAGTTAAATAGTGTGAGAGCTACACAGTGTGGCAGCTAATCAGTGTGACTGCTATGGGTGTGACAAATAAAAATGGTGAGAGTTAAATAATGTGATATCTACAGAGTGTGACAGCAACACAGTTTGACCGCTACACAGTGTGACTGCTACACACTGTGACAGCTACACAGTGTGACAGCTACAGAGTGTGACTGCTACACAATATGACAACAAAAAAGTGTGATTTCTACGGGGTGTAAAACCTACAGATTGTAACAGAAAATGTGACATTTAAACATTGTGACAGCTACACAGTGTGACAGCTGCGCAGGGTGCCACTCGCACAATGTAAAACTACGCAGTGTGACAGCTATACTGTATGGCAGGTAAACAATGTGCCTGCTACGCAGTGTGACAGCTAAATAATGTGACTACTACACAGTATGAAAGCTACACAATATTACTGCTACATAGTGTAAGATTTACACGGTGTGACATCTACAAATTTTAACAGCTACACAGTGTGACATCTAAAGAGTGTGACTGCTACATTGCGTGACATTTAAACAGTGTGACAGCCAAAGAGTGTGACTGCTGCACAGTCTGAAAGCTACACAGTGTGACTGCTACACAATGTGAGAGCTACACACTGTGACAGCTACACAGTTTGACTGCTACGGGGTGCGACAACTACACATTGTAACAGCTACACAGTGTGACTTCTACACCGTGTGACGGCTACACGGTTTGACACCTGCACAGTGTTAGATATTTACGTTTGACAGCTACACTTTATGACTGCTACACAGTGTCACACCTACACAATGTGAAAGCTACACAGTGTGACAGCTACACTGTGTGAGTGGTACCTTGTGTTACAGCTACACAGTGTGACAGCAACACATTGCGACAGCTACACAATGTGGCACAAGCACACTGTGACAACTACGCAAAGTGACAGCTACACAGTGTGACTGCTACGGGATGTGACAGCTACATAGTGTTACTGATACACAATGTGACAGCTACAGTTTGTAACAGCTACGCAGTGTAACAGCTGCACATTTTGACATCTGCAGAGTGTGACACCTTCACAATATGAGAGCTACACAGTGTGAATTCTACTCAGTGTGACAGCTACACAGTGTGACATCTTCACAATATGACAGCTACACAGTGTGAATTCTACTCAGTGTGACAGCTACACAGTGTGACAGCTACACAGTGTGACAGCTACACAGTTCCCCAAACAGTAATCTGTAGACGGCGCCATAAACTGACTCCATGAATAAAAGTATATGAAATTCATAACTGTTGAACATTTTAGGCAAAGTACTTTTCAGTAAATTCACGCGTGTAGTAACGTGATTTAATTTTCACAAGAAATTTCTCGTTTACATTAGAAAACAGAAAAATTTCGTTCCGTATTTTGTTCCCCGTGTTATTTAATGCTGCCATTTTCTACCCTTCATACTACTGTCTACTTTATTCAATACTTTTCAGACAAATAGGTGTAAAGTGTCCGTATGTGGAGGTGCGTTTGAGAACCTGAGTAACACTAACATTCAAGTGTAATTTTACCTGTCTTTGTGTTTCAATTTATTTTATTGTGTATATTCAGTACGTCACGCACAGTAATAGTTCACTTTAAATTTTTGTTTACATTTATTTATATGCTTATTATCTGAAATGAAATATTTGTTATACAGTCTGATATTTCCCCCTATTGAAAGTCAGAAATAATATCTTATAGGGGAGTTTCTTTTTAAAATTAAATTTTGGTGGATCCTATAGGAGGCCAAGGTCGTCTTAGGGGTGTTATATCACTGATGATGTTGAAGATGATTAAGATGGTGATGATGATGATGATAATAATAATAATAATAACAATATTAATGTTAAAATACATATTTTATTATATATATAATAATAATATTAAAATACGCATCTCAGAAAAATTTGCACACAAAATGTATTCAAAATATATGTAAGCTAAAGAATATAAAAAGTCCTAAAGCTGCGTGTATTAGAAGAATGGATTCGTTCTGTCACCGATAAAAGTGCTCTCTGAACTCTTAGTTTTTCTGCAATCTATCCAAAAATACAATTATAATTTCATTAAAGGTTATTTGCTTCCAATTGTATCCCGATTCGCCCAAGCGAACAGAGGTCATGCACTGCATTTCTGAACATTCTACAGCAAGATACTGACATCATTCCCGTTTCTGTCTAAGAAAAGAATAGAAGCTTCATCGCTGTATTTAATTTATAAATTTGTTCCACCATTAAACATAGCAAGAAATTAAGCGTATTGTCGTACATCTATGAACATGGGATCCAAACTTGTTACATGACCTTTGTTTCCCCTATACCTACGTGTACAGATATACTGTGTCGTCTGTATCTACCGTAAATCATTCAACATCACAAATTTAAATTGTTAGTGCCAGAATTAAGGGATTTGGACCTTACATGTTCAACTGTTTTGCCTTCTGTAAATGTAATTGCAATAATTATAAATATAGAATATATTTATGAACGAATGAATTGCTTGCTTAAATACCCGCTATCAAAAATATTTGTTACACATGTTCTTTTCTTTATTATTCAACTTTAACAACTCATCTTACTTTAATTTGCATAGCTCCTTGTATAATTGAAATCTGGTTTTTTTAATAACAGAAAATTTTTTGAAATTAGTCATAATCTTTCATGAGCTGTCAGTGCAGCTAAAAATTTCTACATACCAGAACGTTCAGGATATAAGTATCAATACAGAGTGTCATTTAATGGACCCAATATTTCTTAATGTGCTGTAAATTTGTATTACCTCAGAGTATCACACAGCAGTAGTTTGGTGTCTGAGCACAGGAAAGAAGTTTGATAGTGTGATTTTTTATCCAGAAAAGCAGCTGAATGATAAATAGACCTGTTTTGATTGACAGCTGTGGGCTTGAAGCAGAACGATTTCATTTACTTTTAAACTTTTCTCAGTGTTGTGCACTTTTGTTTGTCATTAGGTTTAAACTGAAGCGATGAAGGGTAGTTAACATGTTGAAACTAAATTAACTGCCATGTTTATCAATCTGAGATTCGAAAATTATAATTTTTCTAAGACTAGTGTTATGACGTTTTTGTGTAAGTAGAAATTTGAACATTCATTTAACTTGAAAAATATGGTATATAATTGTATTAGTAGATACAAATGTCACATAATAGCACTTTTATTTGTTTCAATTTGATTGTGAAAAGAAAGAAAGAAGTTGTTAATAATTTAAATGTTTTTACGCTTGGAGGTTTTATGGAAGTGTCAATAAGAAATTTTTAAGAAAACAGCAACAGAAATTATTTTGAGACTCTTATTGGCCGGCGTACTTGAAATACAAGTACCGCTATACAGTACGAATTATTGTTCTAACTTATCTCTATGTGAAACGTGATAAGGGACATTTTACATGTTCTGCGCGTAGGAGCTGCCTGCAAAGGAAGACGAGTTGATTTGTCTGCTTCTGAATCTAGTAATGGACTTTCTACGTCCTTGATCAACCTGGCTTTTGATATATTGTTAGGGCGCTTTTATATATATATATATATATATATATATATATATATACATATACAGACGCAAACGTACATTGATGTCGATAGTTTATCTATCTGGAAAATTGAGGTACGATGTTGATTTACATCCACCATAATAAAAAGCGTCACATTCCAGCAGTAATGTTACAACAAACAACAACTTTTATACCGTACCGTAACTGCAGAAAAAGCAGCGAAGCACATTGTGACCAGTGCAATCAGAAAGTTTCCACATAGAGAAACATTCAGTGCATCTTCCAGTTGCTGCGTGAACCTGTGGATCAGAGGGACAGTTACAGTATATTGAAAATACTGAACGTGTTCAATGTTACTGGATATTACTTATAATTTTCAGTTTTAGATGATAGATTATGTATTTTTTAAATCACAAATAATGTATAGTAGGACTGTTTGCAAGATAATTTGTATGTACGTTTTGTAATAAATAGGAAATATGTTCATGGCGCAAGTGCCTTTGAGATTGAGATGGCTATTGAAAAGCTGGAAATATACAAATCGCCAGGTATTGATCAAATCCCTGAAGAACTGATTAAACAGGGTTTAGGACAAATTTTTCTGAGATCACAACATTTATTATTTCTATGAGGAATAAAAGGAAATGCTTGAGGATTGGAAAGATTCGATCATTGTACCTATCTCTCAGAAAAGCCATAAAACAAAATATATCAAGTATAGAGGCTTATCACTTTTGTTAATTATGTCAAAATCTTTTCTGTCCTGTTGTAAATATTAACTCCAAATGCAGTGGAAATTATAGGGAATCATTAGTCATATACTGATCTTATATTCTACATTCTTCAAATATTTGAGAAAAAGTGGTAATAAAATTAATCAATGCATCAAAGATTTATAGCCCGTAAGACAGCTTATGATTTAGTTAGGAGGGAGGTCTTGTATAATATTATCATTGAGTATGATATCTGCATGCATCTAGGAAGACTAATAAAAATTGTGTCTGAGTGGAACCTATAGCAAATTTCGAGTGGGGAATTATTTGTCTGACATGTTTCCTATTAGGAATTGTCGAAACCCGGGGATACTTTATTACTATCGCTTTTCACCTTTGCTTTAGGATATGCAAGTAGGAGGTTTCAGGTATACCAGGATGACTTAAAATTATAAGGTAAACCAGCTGATGGTACATTCTCATGACGTTAGTATTATGTGCGAAAGTGTGCATTCTATGGAGAAAAACAGAAGCTTTGCTAGTCGCTAATAAGGAGATTGGTCTAGAATGCTGTGAAACATGGCCACTGACACTGAGGGGGGGGGAGAACTTGGGCTGAGGGTGTTTGAAAATAGCCTGCTGAGTGTAATATTTCCACCTAAGAGTGACGAGGTAACAGGGGAGTGGATTGAACTATATAATTAGGAACTTAATAATTTATACTCCCAACCCAGTATTGTTCAGGTGATCAAATCGGAAAGAATGAGATTGGAGGGACATGTAGCGAGTATGGGGGCAGGACATGTGTCTACAGAATGTTACGGGTTAACATTGAGGGAAAGAGACCACATGGAAGGCACTGGCTTGTATGGAAAAATAATTTTAAGCTGGATCTTCAGAAAGTAGTCTGTGGGGGCATGGACTGGATCGATCTGGCTCAGGATAGGAACAAGTGGCGGGCATTTGTGAATCCACTGATGAATTCGTGTTCTATAAAAGGCAAGAAATATCTAGGACCAGCTGAGAACCGTTATTTTCTGAAGGACTCAGCTACATGGAGTCAGTAAGTCAGTAAGTAAGTAAATACGTGAATGAGTATTAATGATTTGTCGTTACAATAATGGTTCTGTATATTCCTTTGAACTTACTCTATAACGTCCTGATGATGTCGAATGCACGCAGTTAACTTAGCTTGCAAGTGGCAGTTTGCAATTGTATCAACTTGTTCATCTTCCTGCCAGTCATGAGGCGTGATTCGTTGCTGCCTGATATCCAATATGGCCGCCTTTAGCTTATAGAACTGACTACAGGCCACAGCGATCAGAGTGGAAACCAGAGACATGTAACCACATACAGTACACAATGCTAACAGTGATGTGAAACCCTGTAAAAAAAGGAAATATTTTCAAAATAAATTTACGTTAAATGAAAACATTAAGGGTTTTTTACATAAACAATTTCTGCCTACAATAATGACCTTGTGGAAATGGCAATTTTGGTTTGGTATTCTTGTTTTACAAGGTTTATCTTTTGTTCATAGAATGTAAATTCACTTCTAATCGAAACGGCATTTCTTTTGCTTTTATTGAATGAGCGACGTTACAGATTGGAAATGAAAACACTTTAGAATATCTGTTTTTTTCCTTGTATTTCGCACGAAATTCGTCGGTGAAAAATCTGGTATCGCGATGTGAATACTTGAATGTAAAGCACAGACACGATGGTGGATATACGAAAATGGAGTCCTACAGCGTGTGGTGCGTCTGAGTGTGATCTCGAAACTCTGAGAAAGGGGAGACGCTTAACGGGATACGGGCCGAAGCACCATAAGAAGAGAAAGAAAAAACTGTAATGGACGCACTGATCGTAAATTGACCTATCAATAGCTTGATAATTATTAACAGTTCAATTTAATAAATCAATATAAACCATCTTATTACAGATATATCACTTGCAATACAACTTACGTCCCTTTTCCACATCTGCGTGTGGGTCGATATAGAAGTGTCGTGGTGTTTGGTTTGGGGAGGGGGGGGGGCGTTTTACTTTGTGTGGAAGAGTTACAATCAAACTATGAGGATGAGGGGAGTGGGTGCTGTGTTCGTTGTACCCAGATTATCGGGAGTCTTACGTTTGGCCTTTATGTATAACCTGATCCATTTCACTGACATCAGTCTCGAGTTATTATTAATAATTATCACTGCTAAACACGACACAACGTTAGTTCACGTAATGACAGGAAGGTTAATCTGAGCAGCGTTTACTTGTGTAGCTCTATTGATCTATTTTTACTGGGTGCCGGCCGAAACACTTGATATTCCCAATTTTTAATCTTTCTCCAAATTCTGCAGATAATTTCCTGCTTACTGCCAGTTTTAGTCCAAGAGTGTTAAATTTATACTGTTTTCCATTTCCTCATTGTCATCCACACGACCAACGCTATGTAGTCAGGGAGCATCGCAGAAAAATAAGCAAAAAAATAGGACCGAACGAACGAAAGAAAGAAGGAAGGAAGGAAAGATGGAAAAAACAAATGTGTCAATTAATTAAATCTCTTCAATTGATAATTGTACAAGAGCAGAGAAATGAGAATTCTGTCCTATAAATTGTTACCTGTGAGATGTTAACCAGTTCATAGAACGGTGAAACAGTCCAGTCGAAAGGATACCATGTAACGAACACTGTTTCGTGATTTGTCACGATGCGTATTGTTGACTGGACGGTATGAAAACATACGATCATAATAGCTAAATTTCTGCTGTAATTCATAGTCAGCGGGATCCATCCAGCCGCTGTCAAGTGTCCGGTGTCAGCGTCTCTGGTCGGCAGATCTTCCCACGTGAAGCTGTCTGTTAGGTCCATCGCACGTTCAATACTGCGTTGT
>Ga0136643_10002954_pt1:0-20000 | contig 22536 bp, 10 predicted proteins | sample TergutLab28metaG_FD_96883 | JGI IMG/M metagenome (GOLD analysis project Ga0136643, IMG submission 96883) | Labiotermes labralis P1 segment gut microbial communities from Petit-Saut dam, French Guiana - Lab288 P1 (version 3) (version 3) | ecosystem: Host-associated > Arthropoda: Insects... | reverse complement strand
AGGTTCCAACTCAGCAACGACTTCCGCCTTCCAGACTCAGGATTGGTTAAAATTATTTTAACTATCTGATGAATAGTGTGACCTGACGCTTAAAATTATACATAAGGACTTTGTCCATCAAACTACTTTCTTCTACATAAATCATTTTGAAAAGTGACGACATTTCCTTCTTCAGATGGAGAGGCAATAATAAGATCCGTGCTTTGTGAGCACCCTACGAAGAAATCGCTTCCACGCGTCAGTGCGGGAATATCATTGTGTCTTCTCCAGCTGAAGAGGGGAATAGACCCGACATCCCAAAAGTAATTTGTACATAAAAAGTTTGAGATAATCGATAAGGGTTTAAATGTTGCAATGCTTATTACTCAAATTTGTAGCGCAAACTAACCTCATAATTTACAACATTAAATTTTTATTATACAGAAGATAAGTTGTCACAATCCCCGGCTCAAATTAATATCCACAGCAGCATAAAGCACATGAACGAATAGCTGGTTCCCATAATTTTGATTGCTTTAGAGGCATGATTAATTAATACAGCATATTACAATCTGATTATTACATTTTCCCAGACAGTATGAAACTGATAGGAAAATCTGACGTTTGATATATCGAGCAACACCTATCATAAAAGCAGGCCGTAACCCCCAGCAACAGCCGTATAATTAACAATGTTTTTATATGACTACGCATACAGCATATCTCTCACGCTAGATTAATGAAATTGGGTGTCTTTATTGGGCTCATGTTCCATAAAACTCTGCTTGGTTCGTTGTTATTTATAATGGCTTCCATGATCAGTAATTTGATACACCGACCTGTAAGCTAGAACTGGGGACTCAAAACTCTGTAAGGCCATACTAATACAGAAACGTAATTTTTCACCGTATTGTGACATATTCTGAATTTACAGTCTGATTAACCCCATTAGTCAATGCTCAGTAATTTATATAATTGTATACGTTGTTTATTTGATTAAGCTGAGATAAGAAACGAACTTTAATCAACGTCTTGAATCGTGAATGGAAGTGACATAACTTTACATAAACTGTGACACTGAGTGTGCCCACACATTTTGGCGAAAATTCTGTAAGGTACATTTACCAATTTTTTCCTGTATTTGTTGTTTATTTAAAGACACTGTCAGTGATATTCAAGCGTCAAATTTCAGGTAATTAACGAATAATAAATACCTTTATATTATTCTTCGCCTTGTGTTTCGTGAGTAAGAACAATAAAAATATCAGTGAAGCACAACTGTTTTCTTCATCAACACAGCTACATGTTTCGGCTAAACAGAAGCCATCTTCAGGCTATAAATTAATTTAAAAGAAGGAGGAGGCGACTCGTTTAATTAAGTCAAGTAACAAGATCTACTGAAATTGTGTCGTGATCCATGTTAAGTGAAAGAGAAATATGTCATTGAAGAAGAATTTTATATGGTAAATTCACGCCTTCTAGGGCGTTAAACTGTATTGAATATTGAGTGTTTAGCGGCGTTATGCAGGATCGGGATCATACAGCCTTCGTCTTCAGGGTGCATCAGGCCAAAAACAAGACCCCCCAAAATAAAGGCGAAGCAATCTTTTGAAACTTCGACAATAATTTGCCAGTCGACAGGCAGTAACTACGCAAAAGAACTGAGTCGTCTGCAGCACGATGAGGTAAAAGTAAAGCAACCCTTCTACAGTCCCATTCAGGCCCTGAGGTTTTCAGTAGATGAAGGCATCCAGATTTCAAGACAGTTGGTACATGCAGGTGGTAAGGTTGTCAGCCCTACGCACCAGCCGTCTTCACCCCCCAGGAAATATTACTGGCACTCATTTCTGTTGGAGGTTGATTCGACCACAGGGCCATCGTGCTGTCGGGAGGATTATATCAATGAAAAATTCCAATGATATCATCGGGAATCGACGTCTCGACCTTCCGGCTTGTAGCTCAGTGCCTAAACCAACTTTGTTACTGCGTGCGCGCGCAGCACTAGGAGGGATCGTCAATTCTTGCGAGAATAGTATTTACTACCGGTTTATTATTATTATTATTGTTATTGTTACGCTGTTTTTGTTATTGTTGTTGTTTTCTCGTGTCACAGGCCTTCTCTCCCTGGTACTTCTCTTGGACCAACGGTGATCCTCACCGCTCAGGCTTCAAGTTTCAAACTGCAGTACTTTCCGTATTACGTGTGATGTTTCTAGGATAGCTGTGCTTCTTAGTGAATCTACTGAATGTTTTCTTGGTATGGTTTCCAAATATTATTATTATTATTATTATTATCATCATCATCATTATCATCGTCATCATGGATTATCTCAGGCTACACCCGGCGATGTTAAACTCGGGCTTTGAGCCAAGTATCTGCTGGGAGATTCATCAGGGAATACTGAAATTAGTGTATGAAGCCGGGACTGCAGTCAAGCCGTGACATCAGTGGAATTCATCATGTAGGAATTTTCTGACGATGGAACAGGTGTTTAGTGCGACTACTTTCTGGACCTAGTAGATTAGGTTTGGGGGTAAACTGAGGGTGATGAAGCTTTGGTTAAGCATGTTAGGGTTGACTCTGACCTGCGGCTGTTATAATGTGGAGAAAATGGTTCCTCGCTAAGTTGAAGCTGTTTCGCCAATTCCTGACAGAAAACTTTACAGACTTGGTCATGTCGGTGTTGGTAAGTAATATGGGCTAGTTTTGGGCATAAGGCAGCCAAGTGTTTGACAGCTTCCGACGAACAGCCATAAAGACCACATGCGTCAGTCACGACGGTGGTATCCTTGATAATGTATTTTAGATAGTTGTCTGTAGGAATGACTTCGTCCTGGATGGCAAATATCGCTTCTCTTCAGCCAGGTATGTGAGACTTCTTTGTCAATGCTAGACTGATTTAGTTGCCAGGAATACCTGACTTTTAGACCCTTAGATGGCCAACTTGTTAGTTTAGTCTTCAAAACAATCAAAGGTAATAATAATAATAATAATAATAATAATAATTATTATTATTATTATTATTATTATTATTATTATTGTTGTTGTTGTGGCGACCGGGATCGCGTAGTCGGTATAGCGACTCGCTACGGACAGGACTGTACAGGCATCGAATCCGATACAGGCGAGAATTTCCGGCTCCGAGATCCACCCAATCTCCTTTACAATGGATACCGGATCTTTCCCGGGAGTAAAGCGGCCGGAGTGTGGTGCTGACCACCCATCTCCTTCTACTGCCGGACTGCGAGTGAGTAGACGCTATACCTCCGCCTCCTTTCTGTGCCTGCATGAGCATGTCATAGAGTAAACTTTATCTTTATCATCACCATTATTATTATTATTATTATTTCTGGCGTGTGCTTACACACACACACACACACACACCAATAGCGAATGTGTTAGGACAATTTTCCCGGAATTTTCACATAAATGTTTATCCTTCACACAGCGACTACACAAAAGTAAGGCATATTCTGCCAGCGGTGGCAATGACAAATTTTGCTGCAAAATATCTGGCACTGTCTTGCAGCTGAGTCTACCACCCCTGAGTTATTTAATAAAAACACAGGCTCCAAGTAGCACAACATGCAACACTACACACTATTTACATGACGAGTTTCGGGCGACAGTGTTAGATAATACAGCACGCTACAGTACCGACTTAGATAACAGCATCCGCAAATATGCTTTGAGTTTTGGCAGTGTCCATGCGTTTCAATTAGTGAAGTCGGATGTGGACTAGCGAAGAGGGAGTTGTCAAGGGACCGTCATGGGACTCGACACGATCCGGCAGAGTAGAGCAAGGTTCATCACCGCCATTGGCCGCGTTACGTCTCCCTCGGCCGCAGTACGTCGTGCTGCATACTCTAACATGGGCATATTCCCCAGCGGACTTTAACCAAGGTACAGGTTGCCACAAGAGTTGGGGTTTATCAGTTTTGTTCACGTTTATAACGTCCTGGCTCTGCAAACAGTGAACACTCTTCCATTTTTTTAAGCGTTTTACTGTCGTCCTAAGTTCGAGGTTGTCATATTTAGGCACCCTTTACAAAGTAAGAATACTCCAACGTCATCATCGTGTTTGTCCGCTGCGACCTAGTATCATAGCCTAAATTCTTGCACAGTCAGTTTCAGTTTCAGTTTGAAACATTCAGTGACATTTGGGTTATTTCCCATTTTCAGCCACGCTCATTCACAGTAAGCTCCAGTTTTCATAACGACATAACTAGACTTCTCCATATAGCCAGTATATCCCCACGGACTTCGTTACAACCAGACATGCGAGATTTTCACTGGTTCTCGTATCTTCTTTATTATGTTTCATAAGTGTCTATATTAGAATGATCGTCATTAGGAATTCAGCGCACTGTGGAGTACGGGGCACGCGATGGCGCAGTTGGTCCAGGCACTGCGATACAAGCCAGAAGGTCGCGAGTTCGACTCACGATTGTGACATTGGAATTTTTCATTGACATAATAATCCCGGCCGCACTATGGCCCTGGGGTCGATTCAGCCTCTTAACAGAAATGAGTGCCAGGAATATTCATGTGCCGATTATCATGAAATTTGGGAGCCTCAACCTTCTCGAACCCTCAGGGCGTGTACAGGATTTGCTTTACCTTTTACCTTACGGAGAACATCCTTGTCAATCTTGTTACCTATTCACAGAAGCCCGGTAAGTATCTGTCATTATATAAGAGCTCCAGCATTCATTATACATAAAACAACGCTTTGCAGCATTTTGCTTCGGTAGGCAGTCGAATCTGCAGTCATGATTTGCGTCCAGAAAATGATGGTGGTCTCAAGATAATTACTACTGCTTGTTTAACAGATCTAACCAACTATTCATGCACTAGAATTAAACACAATCGACGCACGATTTATTTCCAACATGTAGGAATAGTTGGTTAGGTAGGTTAAATTTTGCGTCATGCGCGGTTCATACACTACTCTATGTTGTTGTGGTGGTTGTTGTTGTTGTTGTTACTATTTTCCTTATTTGTATTATTATTGCTGAAGTCAAATTACAGCCCTTCACCTACCATCCACAGCAGGACCTGCCGTACCCTTGTCTTAAAGTTTTCAGTACCGTGGGTTTGTGTTTTGATGTTTTACGGTAAGGAAACGATAAGTACGATATTACAACGTGTAACATAATGCTCACTAAATGCATAATGCCGATTCCAGTAGCCGCGCGGTGTAAGGCGTGTGTCTTCGGCCGCTAACTTGCTGGGATTACGGGTTCGCATCCTGCCGGGAACATGAATGTCCCTCTCTTGTGGTTGTTGAATTTTGTTGGTTAGGGATCTCTGCATAGGACCGATCATCCGTCCAGAGAGGTCCTACCGACTGTGGTGTGTCTGAGTGTGATCGTGAAGCCGAGACAACAACGAGGCCTAGACCCACGAGGGGGTGTCGAGCTAAGGGTGTTGGAGGTGTTGGGTTTGGGGGAAAGCGGGAAACAAAACGTCTAGGAAACTTTTGTCGCGCAGGAATACACAAATCTGCTCCAGTTTAGTTACTTCATCCGTCAAAATAAGCTGCAAGAATTAATCTTGACGAATCAGATTCCGAGGGCCGACGGCTTCCTGCTGAAGCAGAAAACAAAGTCTTAATAAATATAGGATTTGTCCATGCGGCAGCCTCTGTAGAGATGTATGTGCACTAGGTCAGGCTTACATCGCGCAGCGGCGTTTTGTAGTACTGCCAGACGTTTCATTTTCTTCATTTTTTCACGACACTAACGTTATTTGAGAGGAAAACATTTTTTTCTCTCAAATAACTTTAGTGTCCTGAAAAAAAATGAACTTCCTCATATTTCAGACGCGGTGCTAAGTGTGGCGGCTCCGTCTGAGAGCAGGTTGCTGCATGTCATCACAAACCTGTGAAATGGTTCGTTTCCGGAACTCTATTTATTCAGACTTGATTATTTGTTTTCAGGAGCTCTAATCATCCATTAAATTTGTACCCATTATTTTCAAACACCTTGTACGTACGTACGTGTATATATATATATATATATATATACATATACGACAATTTCTCCAATTAAGATGCAGGTAGCAAGTGCCTAATTACGCATTCGTTGGAATAAATCAACCAAAACAGACGGTGTCACATCCCAGGGGCAAGTCAGCCTCACTCCTTCATCCGTCAGAGCTTCAAATCCCGTACACAATTCCAAGGTACAGTTTCTACACAAATTTAAGTGTTAGTTGCCACCCTTCATGGACAGGGGGTACTGTATCTTCCATTCCATTTCGAGCAGTACGTCTCCCCCTTCCAGCGTTTCCCAAAGGGCAGGTCGTGTAGTGGCCAGACGTAATGATGATGTACGGCCCCAGCTTCCACATAGATATGGACAGACCTATTTTGTATTCCACGATGCAGCCTGGCGTGTACGAGTACATGGTGCCCAAGTTCTTTAGTTCCTTCATATACAAGCAGAATGAATTTGCGCAATGAATACAGCGAAGAAGGCTAATGGTGTTCGAGAACGGAATGCTGAGGAAGTTATTTGGAGCAAAGAGGGAGCAAGTAACAGAAAACTGGAGAAAACCGCGTAACGAGGAGCTCATTATTTGTACTTCTTACCATAACTTACAGTGATCACGTCAGTGGGGATGAAGTTTTGGGGCATGTGGTACAAGTGGGGGGAGAGAAATACATGTGGGAGTTTGGGGGAGGGACTGGGGAAAAGACAATACTTGGAAGACCTAGGTTAGACAGAAACGGGCCTTAAAGAAGTAAGATAGGAAGGCGTGGAATGGATTCATCTGGCCCGAATACAGGCAAGTTTGCGGGCTGTTGAGGAGAGCATAGCAAAGAACTTATTGAATTGGTCTTATTTATTTGAACTTTGTCCGTCGTCTGTTGTTAGACTGTAGTACTACATTTCGGAAGTCGGTTCTGCTTCCGTCTTCAGGAAAATGAAAGCATCTAGTCTGGTGAACGCCTTAGTACCAACCGACTTCTATAACATAGTGCTCCATTAAAAAATCTCTTTCTAAGCGGTTCTACACATTGGGTGTTTTCCTTCACCTGAAGACGCAAGCAGAGGCGGCTTCCGAAATGTTGTATTCCAATCAAAAAAACAGACGAAGGACAAAGTGCAAAAAAAGACAATTTCTTCGGTAAGTCATACACCATCGGCAGAGCACTGTCGAATTGAATATAAATAAGCTTTCGGGTTTCGTAATTTGTAGGAATTTCCTCACTACGTGACAAAACAGTAGCTCCATGGAATTAGTACAGTTCTGTAATTTTTCTTCAGATCCATGTTTCAAAATTTCCTGTTATATCCTGTTCAGTTTCAAGCGAAATTAATTTAACCAATATTGTTGACAATTGTCGCAGTACTGTAGTTATAACACCATATTAGTATTCCAGAGGTACCGACTTCGATTCTCGACCCTGATAGAGGATTATGCTGGAAAAGATTATCGCACTTCTTTGCAGCCCCAACGGGAACGACCTCGTGACGTAAGTAGAAAAAAAGCAAAATTCGGTGACATGACGGAAAGAAAAGTTGCAACACGAATCGAGTTACCTTTTGAAGAAAGGAAGTGGATCGCCATTTTGAGAGCTTTTGGAAACTCGAAATGCGTCTGCAAGTACACAACCAAACAAATTTTTATCAAGTTATTTTTCGTCCCAAGCACCCCTATACCACATACATTATTCGCCCTTTCGTAAACACACGATTCCATTACTGCAAATACAAAGTTTTATATCCACTTTCCTTTTAGAAGAATTGCTATTCATGAAATTATACTACCTAAATACGATTTTATAAAATAAATACGTTTTTATTTCTAGCAAAGTGATATAAATTTTGAAACCACAGGAATTGCCTATTTATTATTATGACAAATGTTGTGTATTTTTACCACTAGCTAGTTCTCTGTGCTGTTCTTTCTATAATAAATTGTTTTAAATGTCCGTATAAACGTCCTTTTCTCCTTCCTGCACTTAATTTCTAGCCATTTATAAGAAAAAAACTGCTGGGAGACATCGCCGCGTTTCGCTAGGAACTTTTTATAATAGCGCATGTACGCCAGGAGCTTCTCATAGGCTTACTGAGGATTAAACAAAAAGCAAACAGCTTATTTTGTAGCATAAAAGAGGCTCTTATAGAAATGTTTTCTGACGTCTTTCTATCCGAACAGGCTTCAACTGCTACAAGAATATTAAAAAAACACAAAATATACACTATACAGAATATACTGAAAAATGTTTTGTATTAAGTAACGACGAAGCGTGTGGATGAAATGTTTTGTACGGAGAAGTAAAACGTATTTTAAGTCAACATTGCGATGTTGTAGCATTTATGCTCTGTAATTTGGTATAAAATCATTGAAGTCTCGAAAAACAGGCATATTTCTTCTATCCTCGGTGTTAATCTTTTTCTCTTCTACCGCAAAAATAAAGTCAATTTGTCCTTCTAAAAGATGGCACCTACCGACCACACTTTTCGGTTAATATCCCACAATAATAACCTCAGTATTCGCCTCCGTGAGAACAAGATACAGGGGTGCTGATAAGTCCCTAGCCCGAACAGGAAGGAAACAAGCTAATGTTTCTGTCAGAATGGCGTGAATTTCCTTCGGCGCCTTGCCTTGCAGGAAAAGAAACTTGATGACAGCTCGCATCTCGACTTTGCAGAAATCGCGCGCATCCCTTACATGCTTCCGAGTTTGTTTCCTTCCTGGTCGGGCTAAGGAATTATCAGCACCCGGTATACGCATTTAATGCGTTTCGGTACGAAGTGCAAAGTGCATGTTATCAGCAGTGTTCTGAAAACGTTATGGAGCAAGGAGCAACTTTAGAAAAATAACCGCTCTGTTGACCAAACAAAGTTGTCCCTATTTACAAAACATGAAGATCCATTACATTTTCCACAAACGCCCTCTACTGGACCTTATTCTGAGCCATACAAATCCACTCCACCAACTCACACGCATATCTTCAAGATCACATCGACGCCTAGATCTCCAAAATGTCCCGTCAGATTTACCCATCATAATGTTGCACGCACTTCTCATCTGTCTTATTCGTGCTACATCTCCCAGCCAAAAATATCTTTCTTTGCACTGTATATCCCGATCACTCCAGTTAATTTAACTAGCGCATTATCTTAAATACTAGAGATACGTACATACACACCTGGGCGTCATTTCCCTTTAAACATCATACGTATTTGACGGAATCATAAATGGCGATTTACAAACTCAGAGAAAGGGATCTAATTACACAATTAATTTCATGATTCTTTGAATGTTTAAATATTGCTTTTACGAAAAGTTAAATATTTATTTAATCTGATTTAAATAAAAATCTACGTAATAAAACGGCTTTCTGAGAGATTCGTCAGGCTTCTTTACATTAACTTAATGACTTCAAACTTGCAACTGAAAGATGTATTTCAGTCCCTTTTAATTACCCAGTGAAAGAGCCAAAAATCCGCGGTAATTTTGTATGAAAGAGTGAGCGTAAGAAAGGCATTAGTAACTAAGCCTTGCGCCCCTTTCCAAATATGGTTTACACTGTATCCAGCTCTATTGGGATTTATATACATTTAAACTTCAGCCACCTACAACTGACCAAGCGTCTTAAAAGGATAAAGAAATTAATAGTTTAATTTGTAAATTTTAAAAAGCTCGTGTATTGGTAACCTTGAATATATATTACAAAAGTGTCGTATTTGAATATAATATCATGTATATAATATAGTAATTTTTTTATAAGAATTATATAAAAAATATGAAGAGAACCACTTGACATCTCGAACGTGTTTCGAATAGGGCACCTCCAGAATTGCGAGTCCGTAGTTTGCGGCGGAAGACATGTTTTCTATTTTGAAGTCATATTAATAAATATTTGGGCGGTATAAAACATTGCGACATTTTCAATTTGAATCAGCCATATCCTCAATAGACCTAGATCTATAAAATTTGTTACTGGGATATAAAATAACACAGTTAAATATTTTATACGAATTACTCATTTTGCGTCTTTTAAGATTACAAATAGAACGTAACGGAACGCATTCCGTTGTATTACAAACTCAATAAAGCCAAAAAAGTTAAATCACCATTCAAAACACAATTTATAATCTCTTTCACAGATTTCATTCCACAGGGCCTGTAAAAGAGAATACAACTTGTGTTTTGACATGATTTTTCTTTGTTTCCTTTACTGATATATAACTTTCAGACTGTGAAAATCACGTACTCTTTGATTCACCCTGTAGAATCTCCATACGTGCGGAAACCCTCAAAGGACAATAGCAATATATTATTCGCAAAATTTACGATACATTTTTAATTTCGTTTACAGCATCTACTGCAAAAAGGTAAAGGTCACCCCATGATATGCCTATACAGCTACAGAGGAGGTGGACGTACGACTGCAACCTATTCATGATCTCGGGGCTAAATAGGGGTAGGTGGTCAGCACCACTCCCCGGACGCTTTACTGTCGGGAAAGACCCGGTACCCAGTGCACAAGAGGCTGAGTGCGTCTCAAGGCCCGTCTAGATGGGCATGGAAAATCTCGCCCCCAACCGGATACGATCCCCGAACCGTCCATCCCGTGGCGAGTCGCTGTACCGATTACGGTATCCCGACCGACAATGATCTATTGTAAGTAGCAGAACAAACTGTAAAGGCACTGATATTCTAATCACTACGATATCTTAAGAAATTTGTCGCTTGCTGTAATTTCTGCAAGAATTAAACAGATTTCCAAAACGTAATGGATCTTCACTTACAGATACAGTGTCGCATGTCACTGTGTATTTCACTGAACAGTCAACAGTATAAAACTAACAAATGCTATTTAATGGGGAACAACCCCTACAATGTACCTCCTATATGCTGCGGCCCCTTTCTGAGCCATTATCGAGGAGTATAATCTGATATCATAAAGTTTGTCAGTCAAACAGCTTAAGGCTTACCTCTATCCTAGCATTTTATTCTACAAACTTTAGATTTGTAAATTTTAAATTTGTAAACTAACACTGTTTACTGTATTACACAAGCACCAGTGTATCTGTGCAAATTATCCTTCTGATTTACTGATTTATCCTTCATGATGAACCAGAAAGTGGCCGCGGTAGATTGTAAAGTTTGCTTCCCAATCAAGTGTATTTGTTGGTATAACTACTTTTCATTTTTACACATAGATAAAATTCGTAACAACGTAGCCTATCAGTAACCTCCCTGTGCTCGTAAACTGGATTGATTTTTGCTGCAGACACTTGAGATATGCCAGGAATCATGTTATTGTAGGGAAAGGGATATCAACAGAATAAATCGGGGTCTCTTGAAGTTATCCAAACATAACAGTTAAGTTGTGTCTGAGTTAATATGACGTAGCGTGTAGTGTCGACAGGAAGGTCTTGTGATGCGGTGTGGGAAGGGGAGGGAGGTAATCAAGTAAATGGACGGTTTCATCTGAAGTTCACATCACGGCACCAGAAATTCGTCTTCTGCTAATAGAGTAAACAACAGCTCGAAAGGAAGATACAGCATATGGCTACAGAGACAGCCACGTCGCCATTTTGCCTGCAACTACTCTCTTCAAAACAAATACACAAAAAGATTCTCTTCAAGCAAGATGTAAAAAAAATGAATAATGCCGACTCCACTATATTGAAACGCAAGTTAACGACCTGCTTTAACGCGAATGAAGAAATGAAACTTGTAGCCTGTCTAATTAAATTAAATACTTGTCAGCCTGGCACAGTGAGCACACAAGTGAAGCCACCCCCTCCTCCCCACCTGCCCGAAAGAAAACAAATTTATGGTTCCCAACAAGTGCTCAGCACACATCCAAACGCTTTACCAACCCCACACTGACGCTACAAAATAGATAATTTAACTCTTTCTCCTTCCTCGTTTACTTCTCTCCTTTCTATCGACTACGTCCTTTCCCTCCTGTCTGATGGCTGTGAACGACGTTTCATGACGAGGCTACTGTCTGACAGCTGAACCTGGTGGGTACTTGAGAAAGGTTCAGTTGTACTTGGAATGACCACTTCCCACCTTCCATCTACTTTGTGAGAAGGGGTAGAATGATTTGGACGTCCTTCAAGCAGCAACTCAAGTCTCTGGTCTTCAGCCTGAGGTAAAATCTAGTTCACACATTGCAAAGCAGTGGAAACCCTTTTAGAATAGATCAACGGTATGTTAGTGTAAGTTTCATTTTGGTTTAACAATTTTGACGCCTGGATTTTATCAAAATAACAAAGAACAAATAGTTCCACGCATAACAGGCAAAGCGTGTGTTATTACATATTATTTATATGTGGCCTGAATGGAAACTAATGTCTCCACCTTTACAACTCTTCAACAGATGGCAGCACAGACGCGCTGAAACTTCTGGCACGTTCTGCAGCTTCTCCGCTCGCAATCCAGTTGGGCGCAAGTCGCTGTGTTGAAGTTCTGTTTTTTTTTTTAAAGAAAAGATGGAATGGTGTGATTTAAGCCGCGTTCCGTGATTGAGTTTTGGACTGCAGAAAACGTTGTTCCAATCGAGAACCACCGACATATGCGAGGAGGTGTTTACGGTGCTTATTGTGTGTCGTTCTGTTACACTTTAATGAGGAACTGGTTCAATGCGCATTCTGCATGCCTTACATTTGTCGGGGAAAATCTCAATTGTTCCCATAGTAGCCACGTGTTTAATTCTTAACTTGTAAACAAACTTTTATACATAAAACACATTTTTGATAATAATGTATCGTCTTGCAATACTTCACTGGCCTAGCTCGAACGGTTCATCAGTTACCAACAAAAAATCCAAAGCTGAAAGAAAAATTCTAAATTGCTATCAACTTGTTATATTACATTTTACAAAAATTATTACTTTAACAAATTACGTTTCTAAGGTGTCCCCCTATGTACCATTTCAGGATCTAAAATCGAGTGGTGTTAGCGACGAAAATTGCTTCAAACGTTCGTGTGTTCCCCGTGTTAATAGTGACTTCGGATATTAAGCAGTACGCCTTTGGGTTGTTATACAATTGCATACTGTTCGTACCAAGTTTCGTGAAAATCGGTCAAGGTGTTTGGCTATAAACATGCGATATCAAAAGCTTAATACTTTCCATCTTAAAAGGTTCAGTTGGCTAAAAGTCCAGTTCGTAATTCACAGTAAAAATATCCATCAGAATGACCGGTGTGTTAACTTGCTCGCTTACGAAAATAATCGCTGTTAACTTTAAAAATCAGGTGAACATAAAAATGCAATCTGCGAGCGAAGTGCTGAGATTTTGAACGTTAAAGCAGTGACAAATGTTCTGAAGGAGTAAAATGATCATAACATAAAAGGAGATACTTCATTTCCTAATTACGATAATAATATTATATATATAATAATAATAATAGAAAATGTGTTCAGGATATAATAAGAATACTTATAACTGTCCAAAATAACGCAAAGATTCAAAGAGTGGTTGTTACTTTCAATACGGCCAGGCCTAATATATAAAAAAATTTCATCATGTCCACACACATTACGTTTATGTGTTCCATATACTTGGTATCTTCACAATGTGTCCATAATCACTCTCTGTCTGACAAATGCTCAACAGCGCAAACATTTAAGCTATATTTCCTTCAAAGTAGTCCCTTTATGCAATTAAACACTTCTGCCAGCGACTAAAAAGGTGCTGGAAATATTCCTGGAAGCCATTTTGTGAGCTCCTTTTCAGCTCTTCCATCGCATTCTTAACGATGTCAGTAGCATCACAAAATCGCCGTCCCTTTGTTATCGCTCACTCTTTTGTCGACTGGTATGAGACATACCCTGGTGAGAGTACGCGTGTGGCATCTATGAGGATCACAATATACCAGGTCACTGCCAATTCAGTACTAGACCAAAACATTTGTCACTGTTTCACTGTATATACGAGTATATTTTTCTTCAATGGACGTGGGTTCTTATACATAGAAATTACACAATTCACTCACAAAAAAAAAAGAAGAAGAAGAAGAGAAAAGTGGCCTTAAACAAATCTCGTCAGACTCGACGTAGTCAATTTTTGGTTACAATTTATTAATAAATATTCAAAATAAAGGAATAATACGATTTCACGTCCCACCTCTCTGATGTCCAAACGGTAAGTCCCCTAGGGCCCCCTGGCTAAGCGTAGCATAAAACTCGTGAAATCACAACTTTTGTATAAACAAACTTTTGATCAGATTGGCTACTAACTAAACCTCTCCAGATTCCCATATGTCTAATTGTAAATGATTTAAACTCTGAGCCTTGATTTGGCCTCCCAATTTCAGTTACCAGTCCGCAAATTCCCACGTATTTAAAAAAACCTTTATGCTTCTGTCGTTAGCAAGCGACGCGACGCCACCCACGCAGGGTTATCTGCTTTGTGTTTTCACATACCTCGACTCTGCTGGCTCCCCATTAACTGGCTGTCACATAATTTCCCCCTTACTGACTTGTTCCCTATTCCCTTAAAGAATTCTCACAGAAATGTCCCTTGCTGTTCGCGTAAAGCACTTCCTCAGGAATGAAATCTCAGTGTACGATTAAACCTTTAAGGCTGATTTCAGTTGAGGGAACAGTTAAAAATCAGCTGCAGCCAGTTCATGAGAGTATGGGGGATGCTCCAATATTGTCATACTCTCCCTGGTTAAGAAATGCTTGACCAAAACCGACCGGTGCGCTGGAGCATTGTCGTGAAGGAGAAACCAACTGTTTGTTCTCCATTTTGGGGGCGTTTCCTTCTGACCGTATCTGCACGGTGACGAATGATGTCAATGTGCAATTCTTTATTTATATTTTTACAGAAATTTCCCTCATTCAGCAATTCCTGTAAATTTTACTAGCGAATTACAAGAATATTTTGAAGCTACTAGGCAATTTATGCAATAAACAGCGACTTATACCGAATAGTTTTATGTAACGTACATAAATCTTAACTTTGGAAGGCTTAGCTTTAGTTGGTACGCTTCGAAACAGTCTTGCGTTTATCAGTTTTAAAACACATGAATTCTCGGTACCTGTCTCTAATTTCTTCTTCAAATTGCATAATACTCTCAATTTATGTCTAGTTCCGCACTTCGTACAGTACCGGAAGTATGGTAGTTGGAACTGAAACATGTACAATCCAATGCAGTCTTGTTTAGAACATTTTAACACCGAACTAAAAGATGAGTGAGCCGAAGTACACTTTTGCCGCGAATATTCTACACCATCAAAACTCCCTTCAGCTATGCGACTCTTTGTGGGTTGATAACCGCGTTAATTTACGGATTATTAAGTTCATCGTACAGTCCCTGCTATGAACTTAGGTACAGAGACATTCTCTTTAAATCAAGATGCAGCTGCTCATTGTGTTCATCACCTTTTCCTGGACCAACTGCCCTTACAGGAGCAATGCAACAGACAGCTGTCATCTTCAGCGCGCCACATAACAAAAAGAGAAATTGAAGTCATTACAAAATTAATATCGGCATGTGGATCTTGCTATTACAGCCATTACGACGTGTCTCTGTAACAATTACAGCTATAATGTTAGAACCCGCGACAAATATAAATTTCCCACTAAATGCGTGACAGAAAGCTGAAAACAGAAGGGTAAAGGGAAGCAAAATAAATCGACTATAATAAGAATAACAGCCGTCATAAGTGCCGATGTCACTGCGAGCTGCGACAATAATAATTCAGTTTCCTTAGAAGTTCTTTACAGTTGGAAATGGCGCGTTGTGATTAGTGACCTGCACAGTGCAGTCATCCACAGCACCGCTGACATGTCTTCATGGAACGAAGATGAGGACATTACAGGAATTTGCACTACCAAGTAATGTTAACAGCCTAGTGCATAAGAGTAAACTGACCACGTAGTAACTACGGTGATGGATGGATGAGTGTCAGATGAGTAGGTTTTGTGCAAAGCCGAAAATTGCCTTGTCCCATGTTACACCACCTGCCCGATTTGATATATGTGTTAAATGCAATTGGGTTGATAGCCAGTGGCAGTAGTACAGTACACATTTACACATAAACAATGCACAGAACAACACAATGAAACACAATACCTATAACGGAACATGCATAACAGTAAGAATACATAAACATAACAATAAGAATACATAATATACAAAATTAAATTGAAGCATACAAAACATATAAACATATAATGATACACAATAGACCCAAAAGAATATGAAAGAAGCAGTAAAATTTCATATGGTCTGTATATCTTCCAATAATGATAGACACCCTTTACTTAAGACCTTCACTCCACTTCACTACACTTCACCCCACGTCACTACACTTGTCGACACTTCACTTCTTCCCATTTATACTTTACCCACTATTTGATTACCCAAAGCACAACTCTATACAGTATTAGTGAAAAAAGAAAGAAGTTAATAAACTCCCATTATTGCCTAAAATACGCTCCGCTACGCCAACACTTTTGTCCATGGTGCAACAGCCTCTAGTGGATCAGGCCCTCCTCAGTGTAGATGCTTCACGATCACACTCAGACACGTCACACTCGGTAGGACTCCTCTGGACGCGTGATCAGCTCGTCACAGAGAGCTACCAGAAGGTATCTGTCCTAAATTCGTGAAAGGAAAACCGCCAAAATTTTAGCCATCTTTAACGCGTGGGTAAGTGAACGAGCGAATGAGTGTTTTTTATATACATATAACAAAAAGAAAATACTTTCTCACTACTTACGACGTCTCCGTAGCCTAGAGTACGTGAAAAGTAAGTTCACGTCTATCGAAGAAGCATTAGGAATCCGAAACCGTATAAGCTACCACACAAAGCGAGTTTATTCCAACACTTGAGCCCTTTCTTGGTGAAGTACGTTTTACTGAGGTAAATGGATCATGGGTAGCAATGGACCAAACGACAAGACCACAATTCCTCTCTTCCGTTCTCCTGTAGAGCACTTTTCGTTAAAAGGAAAAAGAGAAAAGTTCATGAATGAAACAACGGTATTAAAGTAATGCATCCATTAGTCCTATGGGTTAATGCTATACGTTATAACCTATGTTCAACCGGATATATTCTGCATCGATTTTTGCATTTAGTTCTCTCCTTTTCGAAATCCATTTTAAATCCCCCTTTAAATCCAACATATTCTAATCCTGCTTCTCGACACAGAAACAATGTTGTCGGAAATGTATTTCGTACAGTTAACGAAGAGCGAGCACATGCTGTGAACATAATATTAACAAATTATAGAACGCATCCTTGAGAGGCAGAAAATATTTCATTCGCAATTTCTGAATCCTGATTATAGTTCGAAATCCGCATCAGCGCTCCGTATTCCAGACACAAACACTCACTGCTAACTAAGATCAATTTCAGAAAGACAGTACTCTTCTGGGCTATAACGGACCGAGTAGTGGGAAAACCTTACCGACGTTTCGGGACAAACTATCGGTCCCATTTCAATGTTCAAGATTCCCAGAAATCACGCAAGATTAATTCCATTTACGCGTTTCTTCTGATTGCCAGTAATGAGTAATATCATCACAAGTCGCCTAAATTAACGAATATAATCTACATACTAACCGAATGGCAAGTGTTTAAGTTTTATACACCATCTTCCTTAGAATTTAAGATGAATCTTTTTTTTCACATTTTCCCGAAATGAAAATTAGGGAGCCTATCCTATTAGAAGTATTATTTTTCTCTTCGGGAGAAAAACTCGAAGAACAGCAAATTTTACCGACAGCGAAATGTATTTACTAGTAAAGTTTTTTCTTAAAAAATCCCCTCTTTAAAAGTTGGGTGCATTTTAAATTACGGGACATCTTAAAATTCGACGAAATACGGTGTAATAGAGGTGTGCAGGGTACACTAGGTTATGAAAAAGATCCGGCCTGCGGCTGCTTACTGTGCTCACTTACAAGATGAAGGTGCCTCAGTGACATCACGAGCAAGACAAGCGGCACCGAAACTCAGATAGGACCATTTCTGAGCGTCAGGAAAGTTTATTACGACAGTGAGATTTGAAAACAAGGATACACGAGGAACAAGGGAGAATGTGATACGCCAGTTGCCAGTGTAACTGACCTCCCAAACAGGAGGGCTGTAGACAGAAAATGAGGTCCCCTGAGTTTGGGGGCCCTAGACGCGGAGGGGTTCCTACATGACGTGTGAGTGAGGGAGGCAGCCACTCTGTTGGTTCCATTATTCGTGACCGAACTCTTGATGCTACCCTCGAGCGACAAGGTCTAGTTCATTTCTACAAGAAACACTGTTGACAATATATATGAACAGCAGGAAATTTGTGCGATCTTATGCTACAGTTACACCCGTTATCAAGATTTAAGTCTTTTGGGATATTAAACCATGTAGTTCAGAGAAGAGTACGAACATTTCAGAGAAATCTGATATTTCCATTTTAAGAGAAGCAGTCCTATAGAGGTCGAGAATTCCTCAGAAACTTTCGTATCACACTATCAAACCATACGGTGTCACAATGTAATATAGTCAGTTTCATCAGAAAATATCGTACACGAGAGTAAGTACAATTCAAGCTAAGTCTGTCTATCTTCAGGGGGAAAATTATCATGCACACAATTATAAAAAAGTTTATTTCCACCTTTTTGTAGCCATCTTCAGGGAGCACATGTTACACAGAAGAAACATATAGTTAAGATATAACAACGTCATTGGTAAACGAAAAAAGTATAATATTCAAATTATACATCCCGTTGTGTGTCGTATCATAAAGAAAGACTTTAACACATGGCCATCGAACATAACAATATTTATATAATATCAGTATAGCTGCATGTTTCGACCTCGCGAGGTGACATCAGGCTAGCTTTAGAACATTTTAAAAGGAATATACAAATTGCACTTACTGGAAACGAGATTTAATTTCTGACACAATATATTCGAAATTTTATTGTAAATATATTGTTTTATTTTAATATATTTTATTTTATTTCTGAATATATTTTATTGTGAATATAATGTGTTTTATTTGAATACGAGTAAATTGTGGAAGCTATGAGAGCTCGTTTCCAGTAAGTGCAATTGGTTTATTCGTTTTAAAATATTCCAAAACTAGCCTGATGATGACCTTGCGAGGTCAAAGCATGTAGCTATATTGATATTACACGTAAATGAAACTGTTGTGTTCGATGGAAATTTGTTTATTTCTTTCTTGATAAAATATAAGCTGAAAAATAAAACATACGCATAGAGAAGCACAAATAATGTTAAGCGTAAAATATATACACGGTTGGGATGTGACACCTGCATCCAAACATCTTTTCTTCCAAACAGATTTTGATTTTGGATCTGAAGTTGTAAACTACAATAATATACAGATTATTGTTATCTTAAGAAACGATATAAAATATGCCAATATAAAAATACTACACCAGACATTCCCTGTAATTGACCTGATGACGTTTCACTGGAAGAACATTCTGTATGAGTCAGCAACGAAACAAAATTATCCTCTGTGGGTATGTTGTCACGTTAATGAGCATGCGCGTTTAAATGACGTGTGATCTGTGAAGAAGGCCACAGAAGATGGTCGAAACACGTAGGAGTCACATCTATATTTGAAATATTTTAATAATTTGGAAATACAAATATATATGTATATTGCACTCAAGATGTATATTATTAAAAACGTACAAAAGTCATAACCTTATGAGAATGCATGGAAGAAATGGCGTAGATGATGTAGTGACTTGGCTACCAAATGGACCTTGTGAGTTGGAATCCCGAAAGAGGTGGGGGTTTTTCTCTACTCCAAAACATTTAGACCGACTCTGGGGCTTATCCAGCCTCTTCAGTGGATAATGCAGGTTCTTTTCTTGGAACTAAACTGGCCGGAGAGTGAAAAGACCACTAAAGTCCATCTAATGTCGAGATTAAAATTGATTTTGGCTACACCTCCACTCCCCCCCCCCCCCGGGCCTTTTGGGGGGTAAAAGGGAAAATTTTACCCCAAATTTTAAAAAAATTTTTAAACCGTAAAACCTTTTAAATTTTTTCTTGTTTTTT
>Ga0136643_10002952_pt1 | contig 22539 bp, 19 predicted proteins | sample TergutLab28metaG_FD_96883 | JGI IMG/M metagenome (GOLD analysis project Ga0136643, IMG submission 96883) | Labiotermes labralis P1 segment gut microbial communities from Petit-Saut dam, French Guiana - Lab288 P1 (version 3) (version 3) | ecosystem: Host-associated > Arthropoda: Insects >... | reverse complement strand
TGAATTCGTCCTGCATTCTGATCTCGAGACATGACCATGTACTTAGTTTTATCAGCACTTACTTCCAGTCCAATCTCCCTAGTAGCAGCTACTAAAGTTTCTGCATTTTCCTTTAGAGTGTGTATGCTTCCTACTATGATCGACTCCTTCCACTCTTCAGGCAGTTTCTCCTTCTTCCAAATAGAAGTAATAAGTTTATGAATCTCCAAGCAAATTGTTCTACCCCCTTCTTTAATCATTTCTGCCGGTATCTACAATTACATATATCCATTTTATTTCCTTTTTATACAAAAGTTTTACAATTTAATATTTTAAACGATTTGGAAAGATTGCATATGTACCTGGCCCATAACTTGTTGTCGGTATGGTCAAAATTAGTTTTGCCATAAGCATTAGCGTGCAGCGCGCAAACGTAAAGAGAAAACTGCAAAAAAAAAAAGTGTATGAACAGTGATCTAGCCGTCGCAGTCAAGATGCGCATGTATCAAAAACATTTCCAGTATCTAGTGGGCAGTGTTTTACATTGAACGATCTTCGAAAATTTGTTGTGGGTTGAAAGAAGTGGGGGCATGATTCAGTTTGAGTGCGAGAAAGACTAACGTCGAAGAGTTTGATGAAAACTTTGACATCATTTGTAGTTCCGAAGAGATAGCCTAAGTGTAGGCTTAATGTTCATAACCACGCCGAAGATTAGCATCCTACCTGAATTAAACGAGTCAGCGTGAAATCTTCCTTACCGATTACTTAATTTTATCGTGTGACATAACCTGTGTTGGTTTTATCAGCTGAACGTAATCCGTCGGTCGCTGCTGAATCCAGAAACATGACATTAGTTTGGTGCCACCGTAATGTAGCAGCTTTTCAAGGTACACTTTTGTAATGATAATTGGTCACGTGGAGAGTTACAGGTTTTCCGTTTCATGAAACACCGAGAGAACTAAACATCCAATGCAGTACATTGTTAATGCAATTTACTGTGTTTGACTCACCATTTATTACATCCGCTGCATCAGTGTTTACTATTTTAATGCGCAAGAGTAGACGCACAGAATTGAAGTCAGTGTAGAATTGCTATGGCCCGAGCAGTTGAATTCCAGCTATGCTGGGTTGTCTGGAGTTGCAGTAGGTTTATGTGTAGTGGTATGACTGTTGACAACAGAAGTTTGAATGCTGTGCTTGCGAAAAATACCGGGACGGACTTTAAGCACTCTATTTTTACTTTGTGAAAATATGTTTCACCTTCCTGGGGTTACTATGAGAATGAGCCATCTGTAAGTTACACTTTTTTTTAAACACAAGCCAGACCCCATCATTTTCTTAATTTTGTGTTCGATGTCATTTTTCACTTCCCAGAAAATTTGCTGGAAAGTGTCCCACGCCTGCTGATCCAGTTGCTTATTAAGTAGGTCAGTTATAATTAATCACAGTTTTCAGGGCCTCATTTCCAACAGCATTAATTCTTGAATACAGTAGAGGTTTAACAAAATGGAACAATCCTCTGAAAAATGAGCCTATACCATGTGCCCTCTGCACTCTGAAACTTTCCCTGTATAGAGGCCTGATATCACCACCGCTGCTGTGATTGATGTAATACCATGTATTATGATCCATGGTACTTGATCAACTGAAATGAATTATGTAGAGGATTTCTTTTTAAAGTGTAATGATGCATGGAATATCGCTGTTGTCAAACACTACATCCTCGCCAGACTTTGTAACCAACCGAATGACTATTGCCTCTGTGAATGATTGTTCTGTGGGTCTGTACAATGGGTAGTAAAAAATCTATGATACCCTGTGGTCGATGGGAAATGTAGGGTTGTTAAAAGCCTGACGTAAGAATCCCCAAGCAAATTCAGTTTAGTAATATACATGTACACGTAAACAGTTTCAGGTGTAGCAAAGTCAGATTTGTCTGTTTCTGGCAAGTTTACTCCCACAGAGCAACAATTAGCGGGATTCATAATTGTTTCAGGTAAATCTTCAAGTCCGTTATACACTCAGACAGGAAAGTGAAACACCGACTTCTCACCTATCTGAAGTAAAATCTGACCTTAGCAAACCTCAAGTATTTCCGTAACATATGCGTAGGAGACACATGTTTGTTTAGGTAGCCGTTAAATTTTTTGACAGCCTTGTCCTTTTCATCAGGTGATATGAAATGTCATTTGAGAGTCACAAAAATATCATAGAGAGATGTGTAACGTACAGGAAACTTTATTTACCTAGAAGCCATGTGGAGACTGTTGTGTAGTGGCTGCTTCTTATAACCTCAAAGATAAGATATTTCAACTTGTCGGACCGTCCACTTGTCAGGATTGTTCTCAATCAGAGTAGCTAACTTTGTTCTAAAATTGGCTACTGTGTTTCAGTTAAAATAGTATTCTGAACTGTCTGGCAGTAACATTTTGTAAAAGTGATCCATTATATTTTCTTAATATCAGAAGTGTTTACCCAGGAGTTGAATGTGTGGTTGTATCCTTTCCTCTTGATAAGATGTTGCTTAATGCTACCCTTGTTATGAGTGCATACTATTTAATCTATTCGGTGCTTGACCGCAGGTGATAACAGTGACCTTAATGTGCTCATAATTGTAAAACTGACCTTCGATATGGTGACTGTGCAAGTCAACTTGTATACAGGCTGTGGTGTGCACTGGATAACTTTCACAACGTGAAATATTTCTGTTGAAAACTTTTGTTCCTATCCCATGGCAAACTGTAGCTTTTCTTCTGTTATATGTACCAGGTCACCCACTCTAAATTTAACATGGCCTCGGGGAATTGTGTGCTACTGTAAACTTGGAAAGAGAAAGTCAGTTATGAATGGTTTGTACAGTAGATTGGTGCTGCAAAGTGTCTTACCGATGAAACTGTGTTTTGAAAATTTCGCAGTGAGAGAAGTAATGTTGGACTATGAGCTATGATCAGAACATGGCTGTTAGACTACAGTGAAAGGAATCAAGTATTTAGGTGATTACATATGGTACCCCATATTTACCCCATCCCTTCAGTAGTATTTCACAAAGGTACAGTGTGAATATAATAATAACTGTCACAACACAATTGAATATAATAATAACTGTAACAACACAACACAAAAACATCACAAACTGTCAACAACACACAGTCACACAAGTCACACGTGTGACCAAACTACAGACTGGATGACTTAGTCTCTGATACGAGAGGGAATGTTAGGATAGCCGTAGGTTAGGTTAGGTTCTGCTGGGATAAAGTGGGTCAGATTCATGCAGTGCAGCCATGTGTAATAAGGGCAGAATGATTTTGACTTGTTCGAACTTTTACTTTTAAGAATTGCTGACAACCACAAAGTTACGAATTACAGTTAGGTTTTGGGTTGGTGCATGAGTAAGGGGACCATTGAATATGTCTGTATTGTGTACTTCTTCGAGGTTGAAATATTGGAGAGCAACTGTATCAATTCAAAATAATATTAACAAAGAAATAAAGGTCAAATTGAAGTTCAGAGATATGTGTTATAATTCAGATTAGAAACGTGTCTTCCTTTTGCTGCCCGATGATAAAGATGTGCATGAAGCTATGAAGGGAGGAAAGTGGCTTGAAGGCATTGGAGAGCAGGGCACTGTGGATTATGTCTGGACCTAAGAGTAGTGGCACAGTGCAGCATATCTTTAGGCAGTGGATGGAAAAGATCACATCTAAATTTGGAGGGGAGAGGTGAGTTTATTCAATCATGCATAGCACCTTTCCTTTTCAGTGTTAGGAGGGGGATTAAAAACTTCTGTATGTAATTAAATTGTGTTATGAATTGGTAGGAAGGGTCTTGAACTTAAATAGATTCTTTGTAATAACATAGGCAGAGTAAAATTAATGTTATATTTGGGACTTAGAATATCAGGATAAGATTGAATTAAAGATAGTTGTAAGGGAGCCCATAAAATATGAGTGAAATATGAGTGGAGGACAGGAAGTGATACGGGATGTGGGTGGCAGTGAGGCTGGAAGGATTTCATATTTTTGTATGGAAATGGAAATGCTGATTATCACTTAAAGACAGGCACTTTCTTGCATGAGGGAATAATGTAAACAACTGAAGAGGACAGATTTTGCAAAATTTGAGTTTCGCACAAGGGTTTTGCTAAAGATTTATGTCGCCATGGATGTAACATTGTGGCACTGGGTAAATAGTTCCCATTGTTTTGAAGGCCTGTACTTCCTTGTTTTCATAGCCTGACCCTGAAGTTGAAAGCACTGTGATCATTCAAAACAAAGGAACTGCTTACCCAGTGACACAGTGTAACATGCCAGAAGGTTTGCGTTTTCAGAATAGAGTTTTTTTCAGCAGTAGTATGTCATGTAATGAGTTCATTGGCATGATATTGTTTTGTATCTACTTACCTCGTACAAGGATAACAGCAATGAGGAGTATCTATCAAGTACTGAGCATGTTCTTGACAGTTCTGTATATAAAACATACAAATTTTCTTGGGAAAATTCAGTACAAAAATAAGGAAATAGATATTTACAAACCAACAGTTGGAAAAGAGCACTTTCATCACACTATTTTACAGTGCACCATTATTGTCTAGAGTATATACAATTTCCATTGTCTTACTTTGCAGTGTTGAACCAAGTACTGGTGTAGGTGTACCTGATTAATAAAATTATGTCAACCCATTTACACAGAATTGGTGGAATTTGTGTGTTAATATACTGTTTTGTATTGTACAGTATTATGGCATTTGTTGGTAAATGTTAGTAATAAATGTTTTTGATAAATTACAGAAATGCACAGCTAAATGCTGGTGACCCAAGTTACGATAAAGTATATAGAATTAATAAAAGTCTACTGGAGAGTATATAATGGCTATGATCAAGACGGAACTGTGCGCAGATTCCACAGCAGAAGGAGTGTCTCCATTATGTGAATATCAGTTCGTTGACGTAAAACATGAGGCTGTGGAGTCTGTACTCAAGATTGAGTTTAAGGTGAGGATTACGTTTCCCAAAAGTCTTTATCAGTATACAAAGCAGTAATACATTTTGAATATAATTTTAAATTTTTTTAATGGTATTTTGACACACATTTTCTGAAGAATTTAGTATTTTTGTGAGTCAGACAAGTGCCTCTTGGTATAATAATTGAATTTAAATCATTTGAAATGCTGGTACACTGTTTTAGAGATTGTTGACTATATAAAGCAAATTGAAACACGTGAAATTTTTCGATTAATAGGAAGTAGAGGAGAGTAGAGAATACGAATAACTCAGTGTACTTAAATTTCATGCTGTGAAATTTTACACAGGGTAACACCAGAGAGGAGGGCAGTCACCCACATGTATATTTATAGCACATTACTGAAAGATACAATGTCACATGTTTTGTCCTGTATAGTTCCAGTTTCAGTTTAAGTTTATTTGTTCATCCACTTAGTCACACATGTAATATTTGACATGTCATTTACAGTTTACAGTTTATATATTACAAAACACTACTAATAATATAGGGATATCCACCCAATATAATATTATAAATAACAGTACAAAATATAAAGACCAGGTGGTTGTGGAATCCATCACTACATTTAGGTGTATGTGTATTTATATATGTATCGGCTTTGTGTAAGCATATAGCATCTTGTAGTACAGAAGTAGTAAATTAACATAATTTTGTGCTGTCATAAATACGGTGAAGACTATAAGGAATATATGTAATAAATATATCTAAAAGTTAAGAATTCATGTTAAAAGTAATAATATAGGAATGTATTGAGTTACATTACATGAAAGATTATTTAGATGTTACTTTTAAAATTATTACACTCAACCAAGATCTGTATTTGTATTCCTGCAATGAGTAGAAAGCCATCATCAGGCATTATAAAATGCTTACATATAACACTATAAAAATATTTCTTTTTTACATATTTTTACATACTTGCCACTACATGCTTCTCATGTAGCCCTCCCGACTTAAATTTAGTAGTTACCAATTTCATGTTTTGTATACGTGTAAAATAACCACTGCCACCGGGTGACAACCGAATTGCAGTAAATAAATATTGTTATTATTATTATTATCATCATCATAATCATCTCAACTTTACACTGTTATACATGTTGTAAAATCTGAAATCAACTGAAGTTAAAAAAGGATTGTGTATTATCAAAACATGTTAAAATTGTTATACTTCAAATTGAAAGGAAGAGTCATCCTTTAACGCTAGATGATGCCTCTCTTTAAAGGCCAAAACATGTCACATTGTATCACTTGTGATAGTTGTGTTTGACTGCCCTCCTCTCCACTGTTACCTGCTTGTCACAACAGGATGTTATACCTAAAGGATCTCAGACTTTGATAGAGGACTGAATCAGAGGTAAGTGTAATGAAATTTCCAACCTTGGCATGTCAGGAATTTATAGCCCAGGATCACTGAAAAAGTAGTAAGAGAATTGAACAAAGTACAGTCATATTAGACTTAGATAGAATAAGGATGAAACTGAACCGATGGATACACATTTGCCTTTATAAATCAAAACGCTAACCATCAGTTAGAAACAGGCCGTTTTGTACATAAAGGAACCATATCGGTTGTGGAGAGGGTAGATACGGTTGATTAGTAATGGGGTGTTTCATGTAATCCTAAGAACTTCATAAGATATATTTTTCTGAATGTATATATTCCCCAGCTCAGCTCCCATGACTTGGACATTAAATTATGGGGCACAAAGGGTCTGTCTAAGAGGTCTAGGTGCATCAGGACCAAAAGGGCTCAAACCAATTTACTATCCTAGTCTGTATTCTCCAGCTGAGGTTAAAACTTACAGTACTAACACAAGCTTGTATGAGGACCTAGGACTTGTTTTTATAAGTTCTGAACATACAATATGAAATTTCATTGGCAGATTCCATTGAAAAGTAAGAATGGGTTTTTTTTTGAACTGGGATTTTGTAATGAGAGTTTACATGAAATTCCTAATGATAAGAGTGTTAGAGCAGAAAACATTTTGATAGAACAAAAGTACGAGGAAAGGAACAAAGGAGAGGAAGAAACACATCAATAGACACATTCAGAATGATCAGTAACTAAAATCGTATGATTGTTTGCAGAGAGACAGTCATTTTTTTGAGACTGTAGGAAGTGAAATATATTGCAGGGACATGAAGGAGTATAATTGATATTATCTTATTATATTCTAGAGTAACATGGATGTATATAAAGTGGAACCTGAATCATGTGCTGACAATCACCCACCAGCATCATTTAGTGATGATCGACTGATTGACTTGAAAGAGGAGGAACTCTCAATACCATCATGCCCATCGGTAGAAAGAAAATATGAAGTGAGTTATACAAATTTAGTTATTATTTCATTCTTATATTAAAGCATTTGTTGAAATTGTATAATTGTTTTCTACTGTAGTTGTGGTACACTCTTCTCTTGGCCAAACTGTGACAGCACCATTAGGAATTGGTGGTTCCACTCATCAGTGCATATGAATCTATCTCTTCATTGTCGTGCTACAGTAGAATTCTTTTACCCTTTTAGTGACATATTTGGACACTTAAATTTTAGCACACTTTTATGTAAAATGTGAGTACTGTATGAACCGAAGAAGATAACGTGAAATACACAGCATTTTGTGGAGAAAGAAAAACGGAAATTGTGGAGCGCTTAGAAAATTCAGTAAGTATATGTGTTGACTAAATACATAAAATGCAGTTGCTTGCGGGTAGTGGTACGCCAGTTTCACGTACAGGACGCACATTGGCTGCAGGTTAATGTGGCGCTGACAGGACTGGACAGATGCCAGATTACCAAACAGTACATATACTGACCAGATTTCTTATAGGTTATTTTTTGTTACTTTGCGTCCAGCCATCAGAGAATGTAGACCTACATAATTTCAGTGTGTCTTCAAGAAACTAATCTTTCTCAGTTACTGTAGGCCCAGTCACGGGTTTTCCTTCAGAGCACATTGGTGTAAACCACTTACACAGCACCTTGTCCTGCTGCCAAAATGTCAGGATTTCAGGAGTATCACCATCTGGATAAAAGGAGTTCTACTGTATCTGCTTGTTATTTGTGTATTTTAATGAAAATGTACTTTGCATAGGTTTATGCTGTTAGCATGTCTTTATATCTCTCTATGCTACTTGTGTGTATTATAAATGTAATCAGATGCTAAAGGGTAAGCATTTGTGTGAACCATTTTATTGGAACTGAACTGAGTATCGTATCTGTCATTTGGTCTTTGATTCACTTCAGATAACTTTTGGACTAATTTCATAACCTATTATTAAACTTGGTAAGAGGTTTATGTAAATGGAGATTGCTGCAATATGTCGTTGGTTTAATTTGTCTTGTACAGCAAATGTCTGGTGTAACAGTCTAACTTTATAGGTGTGAAGCAACAGTTTCACAGTATTTTCATTGCATTTACACCAATGTGCAGTAAAATTGTGGTAATAATTATGGGAAATGTAATATCAGTAAACCTTGATTACTGTTGCTTGTCACAGGTGTTTGACACTATAAAAGCTGGTAGTCAGTGATAAATCCAATCACCCAGCTCTACCTGGTGCAGTCACTAATATTCCTTGTGGTGCGTGTTTGGGGCAGAATACTATGCTAGAACAGAAAAAGATAACATTAAATTATATAGGCTCTTATTTTATCTGACAAATATTGTTTGTTACATCCTGTTGATTTACATATATAAAATTAGCCCACCCAGCTGACAGCCCACACATGCAGTGGAATAGTGGCTGGAAGTGAAAAATAATATTTGTCACATAAAGTAAGGTCTCTGCATAACGAGATACGCATTTTCAAGAGTTCTGTTTGCTTTGATTGTTCCCATCAGTGTCTGTTCATTGGGGTCAGTCATTTTTGATGAGACCTTGCCCAGGTGCATTTTGAAGTATGTAACCATGACCTTGTTTTGTTATGGTTCAGTTTAGAACCTAGGTTTATACAGCCAAATAATGTCACTTTCAGATTCCTACTTTTATCTGTAATTTCACACATTCCTTCCTCTCTTGGTCTGTTTTCTTGATTATGACACACTGAATGAGTTCTTACAATAATTATGTTTCCATTGTAAGTCATAGTACAGCTGTAACTGACAGTGTACTGTTCTGTTTGAATTGTCATATTGCAATGCTGAGCTCAGATAGAAGGAAAGAAGTGTATTATTAAATAACACTCTCAATTGCTATGATTATATAGTGTTAGTGACAGGTGGATGAATGAATATGCAGCATTGGTAGAATGGTACTGACAGAGGAAAACAGGAGTAATCTGTAAAAGACCTGTCCTAGTGCCAGTGTGTCCACCACAAATCCCACATGGACTGATCTGACTCTGGCACTCCATATTTATTCAAGTTTTGTCAGTGGATGGTGTCTTTTATGAACAAAGTGTGTGCTACTTTTAGCAAAGTAGTTAAAGATACCTGAATAAGTAGTTTTAAATTGATTGTGTAACATGCTATAAGCAATTAACCCTTTTGTGACCAGCAGGACATATATGTCCCACTTACAAGTAGTCCTTTCAAGTCTACTGGGATACCAGTATTCCACTTCTCCATGCTGCCTCTTCCTTGAACTATCTCTACTCCGTGAAACTAGTCAGAATGCAGTTTCCTGCGAAACAGCTATGTACAAATGTTACCGTGTGCAATGCTGCATGGGTGACTGTCTGTTGTAATGTACTTTAGCCAATTTTGAGTGTATTTAGTGAAATAAGTGTAATAGGTGCTTTTATATTTTCTTCGTTGTCATTTATGATGCATTTATACGTGAGTTGTCTTTGCATTCGGGAATTGAGAGAGATATAATCAAAATCATAATTTGTGTTCATGTAAAGTGCCTGTTATTCTTTTCCGATTTTAATTAAATTTGAATTTTCTACGCAGATTTTTTAAAAATGCTCAAATATAAAATTTCATTAAAATCTGTGTAGTGGGAGCCGAGTTGTTCAGTGCACACAGACAGACAGACGGATGGTCGCACAGACACGATGAAGCCAATAGTCGCTTTTCGCAATTTTGAGAATGCACCTAAAAACATGAAAAAATGTAAACTTAAGTTACAGTATAACTATTCTATCATTAATGACTTTTCTTCAAAAATGCCCTCTTCCACCTACCCCACAGGGGGTTCATTGGAACAAATACGCCCCACGTACTATTTCTCGAAGAATAAAAAAACAGAGTAGACAATAAAACTAATTCCTCATTTAGCGTTTATTCTAATTCCAAAGAATGGCCCAACAATGAAAATAAAAAAAAAAGTATTGTGGTCACGAAAGGGTTAATTTTTCGTTTATCCTATATATTAGTACTCCATCATATTCTGAAATACTTGAGTATTAATTTTTCGTGTGGATATATTTTTCTTGCAGAGGGAGTTGTGGAATGTTTCTAATGTTGAGTCATCTGTAAACACTCCAATAAAAGATGAGTTACATGAAGAACTAAATATAGAGGAATATGAAGTAAAACTAGACAGGTGAGAATAGCACCAGTTTGTTGTAGCTGTGGGGATACATGTGTTGCTATAGATGGATAGAATACTGTGTGCTGTTTGATGTCTTGAACCAACTAATTTATATGTGATGTTGACTGAGACTTTCCCAAACCTCCTGCAATGAAATATACAAGTCACAGATAGATGTGTGTCACATCACAGATCTCTCTGGTTTCAAGTACTACAACCAAAACTAATTTACAGTTTAGTATTTTGAACATAGATGTGCAAGAAACAAAATGCTATTACAGGGTCTTTCAACTACTGTGTGGCATATAGAGGAATATTTAAAAAGACACAAACTCGTGAATGTTGAATTTAAAGTTTTATATTAAAATCATGACATAGTTTAATTTGAACCTGTTGAACTAATGATTAAGATTCTTGATTTTAAGCTTTCGCCGTGTTCTATATGTAATATGTTTTCTTTTGGGTAATTCCCCGGCGTCTGAGTTCTAATAGCCAACGTTTCGGAACCCTCTATCAGTTTCATCTTCATAGGCAAGTGGATGAAGTATGACAAGGAATGGGATGTGTGGTGTATTTATACCTGACAGGCTGGTGGAGGAGCCAATGGAAGGCGAGTGACTGGATGTGGGCGGGTAGGTGCACAACAGGTTGTAGAAGGGGGCAGGTATATAAGTGCGAGTGCGGGTGGGATCACTGTAGTGTTCTCGGTGGATGTCTCCTTTTCTTGAGTTTGTGTAGCAGTGGTTTCCAGGATCTGCTGAGGTTGAAACCCCCATCTCTGTTGATGTTATTAAGATTGTCACATATACATAGAAGTTCCAGAAAACTGTCACTTTATTTACATCTTGTGAAAAACATTAAGAATATAAAGAATGTCCATGGGTGAGTGCTGTAGAAATCATTAATGAAGTACTGTGGTATCACACACTGAAAATTGTAGTAGGCTTATATCTGTGATAGTGATGCAAGTCTTTAAGATTTGCAGCAATAAATACCTTGGAAACCAGCAGTAAATAACATATGTTTACATCTTCAATATGTACGAGTGTATCTTCCCATATTAGGTCTTGTATTGGTACTGCGTTGATGTCATCGTCGGTGGTGGTGGTAGTGGTCGTATGGTGACCAGTAGCTGGACAACCGAGTTACTGTGGTTTAGTTACTGCCAGTGGGAAGGGATTTTTCTCTTCTCCAAACTGTCCAGACCAACCCTGGGGTCAAGTTGGCTTCCTGTTCCATTGGTACAGGGGACTTTTTCCTGGGGGTGAAGTTGCCAGGCCATAAAACTAACCATAACAACCATCTAGTGCAGTGCTTTTCAGCCTTCTTTTCCTTTCATACCACTACCACAAACAAAACATTTACACACATGCCAACAAGTAGTGAAAATATTAATAACACACAGTGTTTACTTGTCTAGTTTAACTTTATACATACTTCATAAATGTTTTTCTTTTTATTTAAATACATGTAAGCAATTTAGTAATGCAATTAACATCTTTAATATTGAATTATGAAAAGTGTAATCCTCACCCAATATTGTGCGGGTGATAAAATTGAGAAGTATGAGATGGGCTGGGCATGTGGCGCGTATGGGTGAGGAGAGGGGGGTGTATAGGGTTTGGTGGGGAAACCGGAGGGAAAGAGACCACTGGGGAGACCTAGGCATAGATGGGTGGATAATATTAGGGCGGATCTCCAGGAGGTTGGATGTGGGTATATGGACTGGATTGGGCGGGTCCAGGATAGAGACAGGTGGCGGACACTTGTAAGTGCGGTAATGAACCTTCAGGTTCCGTGAAATGAGGGGAATTTCTTGACTAGCTGCAAACCAGTTAGCTTCTCAAGAAGGACTCTGCACCATGGAGTAAGTAAGTAAGTAATTATAATTCCCAAATAACTTCATGTACCACAGGATGACCCTCTGCGTACCACTGTGTCTGAGAACCTTCATTTGAAAGACACTGATCTGATGGCAGGGTTCAAAATGAGTTTAGCATTACCTTGATGATGTGCAAAGGGCCAGTTCAAGCCCTGGTATAAAAGAGTCACATTTGTATTGGGTTTTCAAATTATGATGCTGCAAACATGTTTGTAAAAGCAAACTGACGTATCCTAGTTCAGCACTTACACTGGATTTATGCAGCATCATATAATGAAACGCCTGCATGCAAAAAGTCAGTGGGCTAAAAATGTCTGATGCTGGCATTTCAGTATGCCTGCTACAGTTTAACCTTCTGGCATTCTGTTCATCAGGCTGAAAGTGTTAACTGAATCTCAGGAAGAAATCATTGTCAAGCTGTTTCATCTAGTGCTTTCAGCTCTCCTTGACTTTTCATCATCATTGCTATAATTGGGTGTTTAAGGATCAGGCTGTAACCTGCAGTCAATATAATTAATACATTTATTGGTCCAAAAGTAGGTATACAATTGATGATTTATTGAATGGCGCTATACACGGTTATGGTATGATTCTGAATTAACCCTTTAAATGCCAAATTAAATCCCATCTGCCATCTGCTAGAATTATTCAGAACTCACCATATTCTCCACGTTAGCAGGTAAAGGGTTAATCCTGTATGTGCTACAGTTGCAACACATTACAATTAACGCAACCCTACGGCATGCTGTTATACTTTTACAACCTCTCTGACACAGAGTACATTAACATCAGCCATCAAAACATAACTTCTAACATCCATATTAAACATCAGTTCCCAACACTACTTAGTGTGACCAAAATTCCGGTCTTCTTCAGGAGGTATTTCCCTTATCAACATACACATTGGATGATATTTTCAATGGTTGAGTGGATTTACTCATCTAAATTGTTCTTATAAAGTTAAAAATGAAAATGGTATTATATATCTTTCAAATTCTGATTGTTTTACATGTCCATAAGTGTATATAAATAGTGAGTTTGATCATGTGATCTCTGTATGTTTTATGGGGTTTAGTGCAAATTATATGTGTGTTAATATATAAAGTACTTTCATATTACAGTCATGGGTTGCATATATTTCATACGTTCTTGCCTACCTACCTTGCTGAAGCCTGTTGTAGATGACATGTAGATACACATAATTCATGCCCAGTTTTGTACATCTGATCAGTTCATCTTGTTTGATCATGGTGTCACTTAACACTTGCTTCATGTGCAATTTATTTAGGCATTCAAAAGTACATGATATATGTGCTGAAAGTGAAAGTTTAATAAACACAAGTTAAAGCCTGTGCTTTGGTGGCTGTTTTTAATTATGCTTCATATGTAAACATAGTGGTATGGAATTCAATACTATGATTCCTGACAACTTCTTTTGCCCAAATTTCTCAAGTGGGCCAATAATATACCCTTCCACTTTGTCAGGATTCTATAGTTCTCTTCCTGTACCGTATTTTGTCTGTGAGTAGTACACAGAAGAAAGTAGTCATAGGGCAATGTCCAGTGACTGTAAGGGTGACCTGTCCATCTTTGTGAGAAATTTTGTTCAAGGCAAATGCACGTATTCTGCATGGGCTTCATTGTACCAGAAGTACAGCTGAGGGAAATCTGGCAGCTGGTGAGACTGACGTATTGCTGTCCATAATGAGGAAGAGATACACATGCATACTGAATTTTTCATCGAAGAAAACTGGACCTAAAATAGTATATCTTGGCAATGATGCTTGAAGGCTGTGCTGTGTGTTTGATTGTTTGGTTCTTATCAACATTTTTAAAGAAATTGCATGAGATAAATTTGCTTGTCTGTCTTTTAGTGATGATCCATCCATTTGCACAACTCAAGATACTGATACTGGAGAGAACTCACCAATGGAATCAGTACAAAAGCCATATAAATGTAACATATGCCAAAAGTCATTTCGCTGCAGTTCATTCCTTAATATACATTATCGATCACATACTGGAGAGAAGCCATTTGCATGTGAGATGTGTGACAAGAGGTTTTCTCAAAAATCGAACTTGAAGGTACATAATCGTATTCATACTGGAGAATTACCATATACTTGTCATATTTGCAAGAAGTCATTCAAGCAACATTCTTGTTTTGATACCCATCTCCGCAGTCACACAGGTGTAAAGCCTTATGCGTGTGACATTTGCAATAAAAGATTTCCACAAATTTCTTCGCTTAGTCGCCACATTCGAAAACATACTGGTGAGAAACCATACACATGTGACTTGTGCAGTATGGTATTCAGTGATCGGTCACAAATTATATATCATGTAAGAACACATATGGGTGACTTGCCCTTTATATGTGATACATGTAACAAAAAGTTTCCCACTAAATCATCCCTATCTGTACACCAAAGCATTCATACAGGGTATAAGCCATATAATTGTGAATTATGTATGAAAAGCTTTGCAAACAGTTCCAACTTCTCTAGACACATGCGTACTCATACGGGGCATAAACCATTTAAATGTGATGTGTGCAGCAAGACTTTTGCCCAAAGTTCAGGTTTGTCTGTTCATTTGCGCACCCACACAGGGGAAAAACCGTATTCATGTGAATTATGCAATAAAGTTTTTTCCCGTGCTGCACACGTTGCCAGACATCTTTTAATTCACACTGGTGAAAAATTATACATGTGTGACGTTTGTGGCAAAGCTTTTCAGCAGAATGCATCCCTCACAAAACATATAAAAATTCACTCACGCAAAGTTCCGTAAAGGTTTTGTGCTGTATTCTGTATCTATACTGATGTTTGAGGTGATGTTAAGTTTTAAGAATATAATAAAAATATATTTTCAGTTTATATGTGCAATTAATGTATAGTTTGAATGTAAAATTTGAAAATTTTAGTTGTACTTCGAAATGACAAAGCCATGAGCAATGAGGAAATCTAAATCAGCAGTTCACTGTACTGAGAAAAATACATGATTAGACAGGTCAAGCACCTCACCCTCTATGTAACCCAGTGCCACAAGGTAATTGCCCTTACTCACTTGCTTGATTTAATTGCCTAAATATGATATACATCGAGATTTTACACATGGAGGAGGCTCTTGGCACAATATCCAGAAGAAGCAGTACTATGTGTACAGGACACGGTTTGGCTTCTAATTATAATTACACAAGGTAAGCTGTGCTGAATGTATTTAGAAATTTGTATATCTTTGGTAACCTCCACGATGAGTTGAACAATTTTTGGTTAACATTGATTGGTTAAATTTATTGAGATCGAAATTCTAAATTCCTAACGTTATACTGGGTTATACAGAAAGTGGGATAAGGCAACTATTTTGATTGACTAATTGTTTAACTTTTTTACTTTAATTTGTAAACACATGTACAAACTGCAAAATTGTATAGTTATGCGTCGACTAACTTTGTAAATTAAATAGCTTTAGTAGACCAGACTGTACCAGCTTTAATACAGTCGACTCAGCAACCTCATTATAATGACATTCTTGAGTTCCCGTCAAGCTAACTGCGTAATGGTAGAACACAAGCTTTATTTCAGTTGGATCATACAAGTTTAAGTAGTTGTCATTTATCTACTTCCCAGATTCAAAAACTGAATAGTGGCAGTGCTATCAGATTGTGGAGACCTAGACGACGAGGTTAGGACTGTCAAAGTGACAGTCTACAGTGTCTCCTCAAGTAGGATATAGTTGAGTTTAGTACTATCACCTTGGTAGGCATTACTTATGGATTGAATAATGTACTATCAAATGATCTGAGGTTTTCATTATTGTGAGTAATATAAGGACTGCTGTGTTTTGGGATGTGATGCTGTGTAGTTCTGTAGATAGGTAACGTCTGTTTGGAGGAGCCAATTCACATTGTCTTCAGGTTAGATGAATAACCTGGTGGGGGGGGGGGATTATAGCAAAGTTAGGGGAAGGGGAGGACTGGGACCTGGGCTGTGAGAGGAACCAGTGGCCCTGCAGGGGGCTGTTTGTAAAGGGTGGAGTCAGGGAAAAGCTGTAAGGAGTGAAAGAGAAAAAAAAATGGTAAAAGAAAGAAATAAACTTACTTTGCTTTCAGTTGCCAAATTGCCTTTGGATATTTGGATACATGGAATTAGTGAATGAGAGTGTGTGTGTGTGTGTGTGACTAAAATAAATATGTAACAGGAGGAATTATAGAGAGAAAGAAGTAAGAAAATCATTGTAAGAAAGGGGGAGGGAAGGAGGATGAAAAGGAAGCAAGAACCTGAAGAAGGCAGTTATCATTAAGTACTAATGATATGTACTGAAGGAAGTGTTACCATCCCAGCTCTTAGTCGGTTGTGCGTGTCTTTATCTCGGACATATACATAGTGCTTTGCCATGCAGTTGGAGATAGGCAACTGAGTTTTTAGTAGTAACATAAATAAATAAAACTTTGTTCCTGGGTTCATTGGATTTATACGTAAATATGTATTGCACTTGAGTAAGGGTTTTCACAGAGTAATGCCCCGTGGCTTCTGAATATAAATGATTCAGTTCTACTCACAATTTCAAACATCGTTTGTTATTCCTATCGACACTCCACCACATGCTTGCCAACCCCCATGCTGTCACTCCTCAACACCACATTCCACCTCTAACCTGTGTACTTGCAGTACAAAGTCACCTTCCCTCACGCCGCACGTCTGGCTCTTGAGATACATACAAATCTGCTACCAAACAGAACTATGAATTTTTTCCCTACTACCTGACACATCTATCCAGATTTATGGCTACACAAGACATGGCTTATCATTGTACACTTCTTCAGGGAATAGTTGAAAAGCTTACATGAGTTACTCAGCAAAAGAAGTTCCTGTTTCAGTGTCTTTGTTTCCTCCTTGATGTAGCTAAGAGGATAGTGATATTATGAAGTAGGTTGTGATGGGCAAAGTTGATGTTTTCATAGTCCAGTTAACGGAGACAAATGCACCAGTGGTACTGTTCACTGTGGTATTAGTGAAACTGCTGGTCTGGCAAGTGTGGACATAAACTGGATGTGGTGAATAACTGTTATCCTCAAGCATAGGACATATTTGTCACTGGCCAAAAGCAGGCTAGAAATCCTGAACAGGAGTGCAAAATACTTCTTACTGTGCCTTGGTAGTATTCTAGTAATGTGATTGAAAGTTATTCTGATAAAGGACGGAAAAGAAATAGGTTATATCCTTCCTGAATACAGTAACGCTCTCAGGTGGACTGAGGGGCTGAAATATCCTCGTTTTAGCCCAGGCATTCTCAAACCCTGGGGCATGAACTGCCAGCATAATCCTAGATTGTTTTTTATTTTATGTATGTTATAAATCTGTGGTATCCCAGTGGAGGCAAGATTTTGTGCCTGTCCAGACCAGTCCCGGGCCCCACCCAGCCTCCTGTAAAATGGGTACCAGGTCTTTCCCAGGAGTAAAGTGCGGCCGGGGCGTGCTGCTGCCCACTCACCCCCTTCTAGTGCCGCAGTCATGGAAGAGTAGAGCTATACCTCTACCCACCCTCTGGGCCACACCGGGCCTGTAACAGGATCACTTTACCTTTACCTTTTTTTTTTTTTTTAATCTGTGGTGATTTACTGAGGTGTTGAGTAGAAACTGGTACTGTCTGGATCACAAGGTCAATGTCATTTTTGTAGACAGAAAAGTCGTAGAACCACTGCTGTAACCATTTTGTCTGAAAGTAATGTTTAAAAATTTCAAGTCAGCTTGAAGGCTTTCCAGGTTACAAAGAGCCATGGCCTTAATATCCCAAGGTGGAAGCACAATCTGCCTTTTGGTGGTACTGGTGACAGTGGTGGTGGTAACTGGAGTCCAGATAGGGTTAGTCTGAGTGGGTTTCTTATACACGGTGACCTAGGGAGCCACTGGATTTCCTATGTATATCAGCATCAAGGAAGGGAAGACCAGTATTTCTTATCTCTGTGATGAATTGGATGTCCTGGTGGATGCTGCTGTTAGATGGTGTAGGAAACCCTTCAGCTTATCCAATCCATGTGGTCAGATCACAAAGGTGTTGTCAACGTAACAGAACCAGTAGAGGGAATCTTGTGGGCTGCTGTGTTTAGTGCGACTGGCTTAAAGTTCTGCATTAAGAGAGTGGCACTTGGGGTTGATAATTGTAAACTTACAGCCATGCTGCATATCTGTTCATAAGACCCACCACTGAAATAAAGAAGGAAGAAGTCTTCAAGACAGCTTATTGTAAAGCAAAATAACATTGAAACTGCAAAGATATTCTGAGGTCCAATGTGGAGAGAAATGTGAGTGAAATTTTCTGGACATCTCTTAGGCATTTATTTATTTAAGTATTTATTTATTTATTTTTGCATTATATGAATCCATCAAAGGAAAACCTGTTGGATACAGAGTAAGTCATAAATGCTTTTTGTGGAATTTATTAAATAAATATTAATTCCAGGTCTAATATTGCACACATAAAAGATAATTTATAATTTATACCAGTATTTTTATGTACAGTTTATGATTATTTAGATGTATGTAAATAAACACTGAGACTTTAAATAATCAATATTGAATGGTTTATAAGTACAAGAAATTACTTAAAATTATGTGGTATTAGACCATATATATAATATCATTATATACTGTGTACCTTTTACACATAAAGAAATTTAAAAAAAAAAGGAGGAAATTTGTACAGTAGAAAGTCTCTGTGGACATTCCAGAGATTATTACATAAAATAAAAAAAAATTACAGGAGTATAAAAGTTAAAAATACAAGAAAATGTGAAATACAGTAATAAAAATCATTATGAATAATATATATTTTAGATAGTTTACACTCAACATATTATAAAAAATTCTACTAATATTTAGTTTGTTGAATTGAAAATATTCATCTAGAGAGTAAAATGAATTCACATACAAAAAGTCTTTCAAAATTGACTGGAATCTATTTGGATTATCAGATTCATCTTTTACAATGTGTAGGAAGGGAGCCCATTATAAACCTTTATACCTAGACAGCAAATCCCTTTCTGATATTTAGTTAAGCTGGGAAGAGATTGGTGAAAATTAGTGTTGACTGCTGGTTATATGATGAATCTCGGAGTTAAGAGTATGTTGGTTTCTATTTTTGATCACAAAGAGAAGAAGAGAAGTTATATGTTTTGATGGAAGAGTAAAAATTTTTAACTTCATAAACAAATTTCTACGTGAATCTCTGCTTCCACAACCTAGCATAATTTGTATTATTTTTATTCAACCTAAAACTTTTTGCCCTATCTGACCAGTGTTCCCAAAACAATCCATAATTCATAAAGGAATGGAAGTGGACACGGTAAGTCATTCACAAGGTTGTGACACACATGGCTTAACTGACCTCTTGGCAAAACATGCAGAACTTAATTTAGGTATAATATACTCATATGTGTTCTCCAAGACACTGTATCATTAATAAACAGCCCAAGAAATTCTGTGTTAGTGGTATTTGAAATTAGCTTATCATATTTAATGCAGATATCAGTTGTGGTTTTATGGAGATTCATTGAGAGTGAGTTTGCTTCAAACCATATATTTATTTGTTTAAAAACTATGTTAATATCATTTTGTAGTTTCGTAGTGTTTGGACTTGTCATCAGTATACTAGTGTCATCAGCAAACAGGACAGAAGTAGCTGTACTTTCTGTAACCTTAAGTAAATCATTGATGTAAAGGAGATAGAACAAAAGGCCCAAAACTGATCCCAGTGAGACATCATACCTTACTTTGGCCCACTTAAAAATTATATTTTGATTAAGTTTAGAATTGGTAATCTGAACTCTTTGATGTCTCACTAGGATGAGATTCAAACAAAAATTTAGCATTGTGAGTTGCTCCATAGTATGTCAGCTTAGACAACAGTATGTTATGATTGACAGAATCAAAAGCCTTTTCAAGGTCACAAAAAATACCACCAACCACAGACTCTCATTCACTAACTTTTAAATAGCCTCTTGCTAAATTTTTCCTGAATCCAAATTGTTCCTCAACCAATATTTTATTGATATTTGAATGTTCCATGAGTCCAGAATACATGATCTTTTCAAAACGTTTCAAGAATGAAGTTAGTAACCATATAGTTCTATTGTTAGATATGTTCATTTTATCTCCTTTTTTATACAAAGGTTGTACAAATGAATATTTTAAGTAAATTGGAAAGATTCCTAATGATATGGACTTGCGGCATATGTAGGTTCGTGGGGAACAGATTTAAGGAGCACTAATTTTTAATAACTTGGTAGAAACTTTTTTGTATCCATGAGAATTTTTTTATTTTTGAGATATAAGTATAATTCTAATTTCTTTAGTTGAAACAGATTTCAACCCCACAACAGGGAAGGAATTTTTAGAAATTCGTGATAAAAAATAGAGAGGAGCGGAAATAATATCTTTGTCATTCCCAGTCTTGTTATGTGTCTTATTCTTGGTAATTGTGTCAGATATAGAAAGAAAATAATTATTGAAGGCATCTGCAATATCTCGTTGGTCGCTAGATTTCCCTTTGATATCCAGTACTTGATTATCTCCATTAGAAAAATTTTTGCCAATCTCCAATTTTATAATGTCCCATGTGATTTATTATTATTGCTTGACTTTAATATTCTCCTATTATAATTCACTTTTTTAGTTTCTTTAATAACATTGGACAGAATTTTACTATATAATTTATAATACTTTTTACCGGCTAAGTCCAATTCCCTTTTATGTTGGCTTGAGGCTTTAATTCCTAAAGTGATGCAATCATTATTGTTATTTGTATTTTTCACTTATTTAAAGGGAAACTAGAATAAAAGTCCTTTACTATGTATTTAAGAAGAAACTGAACGTGTTGACATCATTGCTATTGAAAGTGACATCCCCAAGTTTCATAGCCTAAGCCAGTAAGGAAATCAGGTATTGTATAAAATAATTACAGTTTCCAGTGTGTGGTGTATAGATTGTTAATACACATATACAAGGTGTCCCAGGAGTTAAGGTCAATACTTTGGGATTTAATTCCACAGCTCATGCTGAGTCAAAAACTTCATATACACATGGGTCCAATTCACAACGGTTCAGGAGTTACGATTTTTTAAAGTACAGTATATAAATTAGAAAGAAAAGAGGAACATTGTCCATTTATTGAAAAACAAGTATGTTGTTAAATGTACAGTTACAAATTCACCGTTCAGCACTCAAGCAAGTTGTTCAAAGTATCCTCAAACTGCTTGGATACATTTTCTGACTTGTTTGGCCAGAGGACTTGTAAACTTATGAAGCACTGCAGCATTGTTGAAGTTTCTTGCAGCGCTGAGAATTCGCTGGAGTAGTTCTTCTCTCATGTACACCTTGTGTGCATACACCAAAGCTTTCATGTAACCCCACACATGGTAATTAATGGGTTGAGGTCTGGTGACCGTGGTGGCCAATTCTTTGCACTGCCATGACCAATACATCGATTTGGGAATTTATGATTCAGAGACTGCCTAACAACCTGACTGAAATGAGGCAGCGCTCCATCATGCTGGTAGTACATCTGTCATGTTTGTGGAAGAACTTTCTCTGAGTGCTGGCAGTTCATCTTGCAAAACGGCGTAAATATCACCTGTCAGACGTTGCAGGATAATGTATGGACCAATGACACCACAACACACATTTATGGAACAGCGATGTTGGTAGTTGCTATCAACAGTTCCATGTGCATTAACATGATCCCATACATGTGATTTTCTTGTACTGTTGACTCAATCATGGGTAGTGATATTAACTTCAAATAATTTCAAGATGTCATTTCATAACCTTGTGAGCAGTGATGTCATGATGTGGTTTCAGCATTGAGCATATTCTCTGTATTTACAGTGTGCTGCAGCAACATGCTGAAGTACCCAGTATTTACTTTCAGACAACAGCCAATACTCAAAATCTATTCAGCATAAAATTAAGAAACATATTCAGTATCAAACTAGCCATACAAGTTCCCAAATGTGAATAGCGTGAGAAAGCATTCAACATTTTACTGCACATTTGATACTAATTACTGCTGGAGGTATGGGATGAATGATGATGAATCCTGCTTTCATTCACGATACAGTGAAATAAATACCCATTACTTCTCCACACCAACAAGACCAGAGACTTTG
>Ga0136643_10002950_pt1 | contig 22546 bp, 23 predicted proteins | sample TergutLab28metaG_FD_96883 | JGI IMG/M metagenome (GOLD analysis project Ga0136643, IMG submission 96883) | Labiotermes labralis P1 segment gut microbial communities from Petit-Saut dam, French Guiana - Lab288 P1 (version 3) (version 3) | ecosystem: Host-associated > Arthropoda: Insects >... | reverse complement strand
TGGCAGTTCTTTAGGTTGGGTGAGACCAAATGGCAACACTGTCCTACCCGTTGAATGCTTGTGACGTCGTTGAGTGACAGTAGTGTTTTAGATACTGAAAATGGCGACGTTTACGTTCGAAGAACAGCGCGTGATTATCCGATTCCTCCAATTGCGTGGCATGAAACCCATCGAAATTCATCAACAATTGAGTGAGACATGCAATGATGGCGCTATGGACGTGAAAAATGTGCGTTCGTGGGTATGACAGTTCAAAGAAGGCCGAATGTCATGTGAAAACAAACCGAAGGGCCTCGGCCACGCACTAGCCGATCTGAAGACATGATTGCGCGAGTGGAACAAATGGTTATGGAAGACCGCCGATTGACTGTGAAACAGATAGCTGCCAATGCCGGCATATCCGTTGGATCTGTGGACACCATCTTGAATGACGACCTGAAAATGCGGAAAGTCTCTGTGAGATGGGTTCCGCGAATGCTGACCGATGAAAACAAGGCTTCACGCGTTGCAATGTGTCAGGCAATGTTATCAGGTGACAAGGGTATGAATAGTGCTTTCTTTTCATCAATTGTCACAATGGATGAGACATGGTTCAATCCTGAAACCGAACGGCATTCGGCTCAATGGAAGCACACCGACTCACCGCCACCGAAGAAATTTTGGGTTAGCGCCAGTGCTGAGAAAATGATGGTAGCCATGTTCTGGGACAGCGAAGGCGTGATACTTACTCATTGCGTTCCCAAGAGTACAACAGTGACGGGTCAGACTTATGAAGATGTGTTACGAATGAAGTTTCTTCCAGCATTGCGTGAAAAACGGCCCAAAAAGGTTGCAGCTGTGTTCTTTCATCACGACAATGCTCCTCCTCATCGAGCGGCTCGTGTACACCAGTTTTTCGACGACAACAACTTCGAAGTTGTTCCTCATGCTCCATACTCACCTGACCTCGCACCAAGCGATTTTTGGCTGTTTCCAACACTGAAGAACACTCTTCGTGGTCGCATATTTTCAAGTCGTTCTGCTCTTGCAACAGCGATTTTCCAGTGGTCACAACGAACCCCCAAAGAAGCGTTTGCTGCGGCCATGCAATCATGGCATCAGCGTTGTGAAAAATATGTACATCTACAGGGTGATTACGTTGAGAAGTGACTGCATTTTCAGCTTCCTAGGGTGAGTAATTTTTTTAAAATTAATTAGGAGACCTTACAACTTGAACGCACCACGTACATATACATGTTGTATGTGATGTCCTGTAAGCAAAGTGCCTTGATTTTAAAGTACATATATATGGTTGTACACTTCATGTGAGGCGAAAAAACCAAGTGGGGTTAGTAGTGATAAGTGGAAAGCTTGGGTATCTGGAGCGTGTCCGCAGCATTGGTACATCCGTAGCAGCTACATGGACGTTTCAGGCTGGCTGTATGTATGATTGTGGAAGTATTCATTTAGATCAAGTATCCTCAGCTTGTAAGGTCATAGAGTTTGTTGGCACTTGTGCAGATATGCTGCAGATGAGCTGGAGTGAGGAGTTATGGCTGGGCATGATTTGTAACTTAGTGGGTGAAGTAGTCCTTTCAGAGTGGGGTTCCTGCAGTGTGAGATAATTATTCGCAGGATGTCAGCATCCAGTGAAGGTGTGCTCTGGTTCACTGCTACCTGTGGGGAATATTATATGGAAAATGCTGGTACGTGTGCATGTTGGATATGTATTCGGGTGAAAAGTATAATGTACTCACGTTTAGTAATGATGGTGTCCGTTGCAGTAAGGATTCTGGTGATTTTCATTCGCAAAAGCTTCAGAGTGTAGCCGGCTGTAGTATCTCGTGTTGTGTACACCATAAGTGTTGCGCCTACTGTGGCTGAGGGAATATTGAGTGCTGGGGCGGAGCGGGAGGTCTTAGTTCGAGGAAGGGAGGGGGCGGGTAAGTCTGTCAAGGGAGCAGGTAAAGGCAGGGTGAGAGGGGCTGGGTGCTAGTGGTTTGTCCCTTGAAATTCTTTGAGAATGGTCTCGAAAATTTTGTTGTTGGGGATTGTGTGACCATCATTGAGGTGGTTGTTTATAGAAGCTTCCTTATAAATGTAGAAATGCTCTGTGGTATTGAGGTGCATGCCTTTTGTTTGAAACTGTAATATTTGCATAGTGTTTTGTATGTTTCCAAACGCATGTTGGTTCGTTGTTAAATGTTGTGCGTATTTAGAAGTTTGGGTGTTGTGACGGAAGGACCTCTTGTGTTTGTTGAACCTGGTTCTAAAGTCTCGGCCTGTCTGTCCTATGTACACCTTCCCACAGTCTGGGCGTGTTAGTTTATAGACGTCAGAATGTGTGTATATGTCCTGGGACATATACACACATTCAGGTGTCTATAAACTAACATGAAACATCCATGTAGCCACTATGGATGTACCAACGCTACGGACACGCTCCAGATACCCCAAGCTTTCCACTTAGCATTACTAACCCCACTTGGTTTTTTCGCCTCACATGAAGTGTACAACCATATATATGTACTTTAAACTCAAGGCACTTTGCTTATAGGACATCACGTACAACATGTATATGTACTTTAACTCTATCCACTTTACTAGTCAAACAAATTATTAGTTCAATACGGATAAACCGCATGACAGCGAGATCTTGTTGAAAGTTCAGAATATGTACCACAACTAATGATCTTACACTGTATAGTTTTTCCTCATTATAAATTTTTGTGACCTGAGGATGGCTCACGGTGGCCAAAATATGTCGTCAGCCTAATAAAACAGATACAAAGACAGTTGTATTTTGATGTACCTACCCCCTCCTAATAATATTGAACATAGTAGTGGGAAAGACAACAGAATTAATAATCCAAAATATTATTTATCAAAATTATCTAATAAAGCCTTCATTAAAATAAAGTTTAATAATACAACAACTAGTGGGATTGAAGGAATTATTAACTCCCTGAAACTAAAAAACTCACATGGCTATGATGAAATTTCTACAAAAATAATAAAAGTCAGTGCTTCCTTCATCAATTCTCCCTTAAATGTAATAAATCTATACTCTCAGGAGTCTTCCCTACTCAATTAAATTACCCTGTAGTGAAGCCACTGTTTAAGAAGGGAGATAGGAATAATGTGTCAAATTATAACCAATTTCCTTACTGACCTCGTTTCCTAAAGTCCTTAGAAAAGATCATATATGACAGACTCATTAAGCATACTCAGATTAAGAATATTCTAGTAGAGGAAAAGTTTGGTTTTAGAACTTCATCATCAACAGATAATAATTTAATTGATGGAATACTAAATGTGCTTATCAATAAATTGATGGCCGGAGGTATCTTTTGCAGCTTACAGAAAGCTTTCAACTGTGTTAATCACAACATTTTTTAAATAAATAAGAGTTTTGGGGAATAACAGGAACAGCATACAAACTAATTAAATCTTACCTTGAGGGAAGATACCAAAGAGTGGTTTCACATAATACTTCTCTTGACTCCCGGTCTTACTGGGGTAAAATAAAACATGGTGTCCCGCAAGGATTGTTACTTGGTCCACAGCTTTTTTTAAATTACATTAATGAGCTTCCTAAAATTTCAAATGATAACTCCAAAATTGTCCTATTTGCAGACAAAACTCATATAATCCTTACTAACCCTACACACTATAAAAACTGTGTAATTAGGATCTTTCAAGATGTATATAGCTGGTTTAGTACCAATTTGTTAACACTGAATATAGATAAGACACAGTTTATGCAATTTGTATGTAGAGAGTCCAAAGAAAAGTACTGTTAATCACGCTTTGCAACTTGATGTACCAAAAACCATCAAGCAAAACAGTTAATATTATTGGCTTAAAAAATTCAATTTTGAAATGAAGCAAAGATTCCATAAAAAGGTTAAATGTGCAGGTCTATGTGTATGCCAAAGGAAACTGATGAAGATTAAAATATTTTATGACCGTTTTCACATATGATTTTCCATTTCACAGTAGAGACCATATTAATCATCACAGTGGCATACACCATATGCAGAGACTTTTCTGCTGGACAGTTGCCCTAGTATAGACTGTATTAGGTACACAGTGTTACTTTCATTGGTATAACAATGTGCACACACATGTGTACATGCATAACAAGCTACATGCAAAAACTTTGTGACTTAACTGAAGTATTGATAACAAACCCCTGTGACTTACTGAAGTACTGATAACAAACCCCATGACTATGTGTCTCAAAATAAATGAGATTTTCTACTTTTAAAAAAATCGAGTTTGCCTTTTGTGCACCTCTAACAACCGTTTCATGTGGCATGGAGAAAATATCCCTAGATTATTAAAATTTTTGTAGAGCTACTTGATATTTGGAATTGATTTATTTAATATACTGAGAGCCAAAATAAAATTTCAGCTCAGACTCATTACTCAATTTTGAGTAGCAATACATGACAACATACGAATTTGTTCAGGTGGTCCCTAGAATAACCAGGTAAGTCAGACTTGCCAGACTAGACACCACAGTTACATTTATACCATATAAACTATTCACAATTTGTGACCAATGACTGTATTCTTGGCCATGTAACTTTTTCCATTTTCCCATATTAATCCTCCAAAATAATTTATTTTGTCAGTTTCACCATGAAGAGCAGAGAATGATCATTTTTACTACCTTGTCATGATACTTTACCAAGAAACTTCTCTACTAAATAAGGGGATTTTATATTTTCGTGTGCACTGGCGATATTTTACATCATAAGTAAGATAAAATTGGCAGTTCTTATGTTTAGATGAAAATGTACAAAAAATAAAGTCACTAATATTGAAATGCAATCCATGCTATTAAGCAGAAAGATTTTCATCCCACCTAATCATTTAACTATAAAGTGTAGAAATACGCATGTTAAATATCATTTATATAATAATGAATGCTAATATGTACCCATCTGATAAAGTTTATTATGTCTGTGTCTATTCTTATTTAGTTGTTCAGGCATATTTATGTACTGTCACTAGTGAGACCTCATGTTCATCTATTAATCACACAGCAATGTATTCATTATTATTGCACTTAGTTCATTATAAGCATCCATAAAAATAGATAAAATCGATCAAAATATCACCTTTAATCTTATCTGAGCTTTCAGCCAGTCTATCCAATTATATTGTAAAGAAGCTTCATAACAAACTCTTGTGCATTTTCTGGGTATTACTAAATGCTGATATGATTCAGGCTTCTCCAACTTCTGGATCTCAGTGGCATCCAAACTGATGTGTGTATTTAGTGTCATCTCTCACTGGAACTGCAGCTTTGATTATCACAAGGGAACATATATTAGCATTATGTGTTGTATGAATGGTATTGTAAATATATTTCCTTACTACTATGACAATGTATTATGAAGCTTAACACCTTGTCAGTGACATCTGTAACTCCAAAACTTTCTTCCTGAATATGATCACTGATGATTGAAACATGTAGGAGTGTAATTAAATTATACGATATTAATGTGTGTACTATAATAGTGTACTTACGAGTCCAGGCTAACTCCTTCCATCTGCACAGATTTTCGGTCCCACAAATCTTTTGTTGTTAAAGGCTTGTTATGTTAAAGTAAGTGTAGGATAACTTGAGAAAAAAATGCAGATTAGTTCATAGGAGAGCCACCTAAATTCATATGCACTTTGTCATGTGCTCAAGTCCTATTTGACAGAAACTGTTATTGCTCAACATTTAGTTGCTGTGGTTGTAATAGAAGTAGTGGTTCTAACAATATTAGTATTACTAGTGGGTAGTTGCAGAGAACAATTTACCTACTAGATGATGCAGACTTCATTTATTTCAAAACTGCCTAACATAAACTTTGACTTTCTACCTTCTTGATGTTTGTACAGTTGAATGGAATGTGTTCACATATGGCATGGTGAGGTCATAAACTTAATTCTTCTTTTCCTAAAGAAAGGAACTACAGTATTTGGATGACTAACATTTAATTGTGTAGCTCTGCTATATGTTGAGGCAAATCCAATAGAACACCAATAAGGGTAATTTTCATGTACTTTAACTTTCAGCTTCACTGTTACACCCAACTACACCAAACATAAATAACACAGCAATACATATTTCTCCAGAGGATGAAGTTCATACAGACACAAGTTACCCTCAGTCATTGTGGAGGCAGTTTCAAGTTCTGTGTAGGAGGTCATTCTTATGTTCTCGAAGAGATAAGGTATGTTACAGTAAAATAGGAAAATCACCTGTCTTAGAAATCTTTCTCAGAAATCTCAGTCAGACAGAGAAATTCATATATCATGTTCAGACACAGTACAAAACAACCATGCACATTGATGTATGTGGAGTCAACAAAATATATTGGCACACTGACTGAACTACACTGGACAAAAGACGGTTCTACTAGCATGGGTACCTGTTAGAAAATTACATTGATGTTTGATTCACTTGTGTGTGTGTGTGTATATATATATATATATATATATATATATGCTACAAAAATGTTCAGTGTCCACTGTGCTTTGAGTGTGCATGTTCACATTTTGCCTTACTGCAGTGATCACATCCACAAGAATGTGTATGTGTTTCAAGTGTTATTTGTAGCATCCACAACTGAAACATTGCATTTGTCATTGTTGTTTTGTCTACAGCCTTGCTACTCATGGTCCCCAATACATAAATATCTGAGAGGTTCTTATCACTGGATCTTGTTGGATGGGCACCCACTAGCTCAGTTAAGACAATCCATCACTCTTTGTTGAAAATAAGGGGGAACTACATTACGTTGCAAATAATCAGGTGTATAGGGAACATCATTATATATATATATCCTGTGTGAAATTTTCGCTGGAAAACTCCAACAACCAATAAACTAGTTTTAAATGGTGGAATACCACAAATTTATTGAAAACCACTGTTGGATATTGCTGTCAACATACAGTATAATAATGAGGATCTTTAATAATCCGTAATTGGGTCTTCTCAGGGTTATTCTTCCCATTATGAATGAAATCGTCTTAATCAATTTTAAAAAGCCATTGGCAGAGTATGGCTGTGAAGCACAGTCCACTAGTTCAAGAAGCCAATCCTTCGTGCTTGGGAATGATACAGACTGTCAGTATGCACTGCTGTCCAGGCTCGTGACAAAGGTATGCTTAATCTTGCAGAAAATTGTCAAGTACCTCACAAAATTGCAAACAAGACTCATCTTGTAGATGGGAAACAATAAAAAATGGTGTACCTCAGGGATCGATCCTGGGACCACTGTTATTTATTATTTACGTGAATGATCTCCCTCATGGTATTAATCAATTTGCTAATCCTGTAATATATGCAGATGACATGAGTGTGTTAGTCTCTGCTAAAAACTTGGAAGATTTAAAATCAAAATTTGACTTTACTTTACATCATATTACTGACTGGTTTTCCTTTAATGGATTAGCTCTAAACATGGATAAGACAAACATAATAAGATTTAGCTCCAGTCACTCTCAAAATTAGCTAAATCAATGTGACTTCGTTAATAATTCAATTAAAGTAGTTACAAATTTCTTGGGGCTAGAATTAGATAACCACATAAGTTGGAAGAATCATGTTATAAAAATACTTCCAAAATTGAGTAGGGCTTGTTATGCTGTTAGAGCCATGTACCCCATTAGCTGCATGAACACACTTAAAATGATCAACTTTGCTTATTTTCATTTGATAATAGATTATGATATAATTTTTTGGGGAAACTCCACTGAATGCAAAAAGGTCTTCTTGGCCCAAAAGAAAATAATCAGAATCATGACTGGTTCCAGGCCTAGAACCTCATGTAAACCACTATTCCAGTCTCTGGGTATACTGACCGTACCTTCCCAATATATTTTATCTCTAATGAATTTTGTATTACAAAACCAGGAAAGGTTTACACCTAACACTGAGGTACACAATTTTAATACAAGAAACAAACTAAAACTATGTAAACCTGTAAGTAATCTTACATTATATCAGAAGGGAGTGTATAATATAAGTATAAGGATCTTTAATAAGTTGCCCGAACATGTAACAAACTTAGCAGGAAATAAAAAGATTTTTATATTGACCTTAAGGCAATACCTAGTAAGTAAAGCCCTCTACTCCCTAGAAGAATTTCTAAATGGCTAATACCCTCTTGTAAGATCAGACCTGGAGTGGCCTCCGTCAGAATGAGGATTATAATAACTCAACATTACATACTATAGTTTTACATTCTATATTGTGTTGTATCTTTGGTATGCTCTTGATTTGTTTGCCCATTGTCTAGGTCTGTCTGATATCTTGTTTGTTTAATGTATTACACTCAAGGATGATTGGCTCCAGTAAAATAATATTTAGATTAACTATGTTTCATATCCAAATGCCTCTTGGGGGGGTGTCATGAATCGATGAAATGTATGTGTGTATATATGTAGATAATCCAAATAATTTTCGGACAGGTTTAGAAAACATGGACTAAAGACAAGATATAAAATCAACTTTCATTCCAATTGCAAACATCAAAACTGCTCAAAAGTAATTACTCTGGTGTTAAATATATAACAGTCTACCCAGCAACATTTTAAACCTTAAGAATGATAGGAAACAATCTAAAAATGATTTCTTTTAAATAACATGTTTTACTCTGTCAAAGAATTTTTGGAGGGTAGCAGAGATAATTAATTTTATAAATTATTTCTGTTGTAATTTATATTGTATTACTTTGTTATTATGCTATGCACAATATTACTTTGGAGACTGTAGTTTTGATATTTGTTGATTGTATTGTATTGTCTTCGTTGGTTTTGTTTGTGTGTATTGTTTTTTCTCTGACAAGTTTCATGTCTGACTGTCGTATGACAGAATTATGGACCTACAAAATGATATATGTATGTATAGCATTTATTGTATTACTTGTAACACTCTATCTTCGTTGTGCTGAGGAGCATGGCATTCTGATGTTATTATGTTTGTTTTCCCATTACCCCCATTACCTAAGAGCAAACATTTGTCAGCTTAAAATTATCACTGATATTTCTCAAGAGCTGTGCTTGCATTACCATTATATAATTCATACCCGAAATGCATATCTGCGTTTTCTTCAGTGACAAATGTAAAAGGTATTATTATTATTATTATTATTATTATCATCGTCATCATCATCATCATCGAATTTTTCACTTCTCAGCTTTGTCTGGGAAATATTCACCTATCCTGGGATGTAGTAATCAACAGGATTAGGCTCCCTGGTCTTACTTGTAGTTTAAAAAGTTTCTTACAATTGAACATGTGCCAAGAATTACAGATTTTTGCAGTTGTATATATGTATTCGAGCGCAAGTTAAGTCTTGTTAGACTTTGTGATAGTGACTAGATGATATTACTATCGGGATCACTTGTGCTGCCTTTTGCTTCCACATAGCACATATTTCATTCACCAGTTCTTGGTACTTGTTGTCGGTTATTGTTTTGGCGAGATTATGCATATTTGGGACAGCAATATCTATCAAAAAGGTGTTCTTTGTTTTCTTATTCATAAAAGTTATGTCAGGTTGATTAAAAGATATTGTTTTGTCCATAAGTATGCTGCAATTCCAGTACAGCTTGAAATTTTCGTTCTCCAGCACACTGGCTGGTCTGAACTTATAATAAGGACTTTTATCGTCAATCATTTCAGCCGCTTCTGCCAGTTTCTGATGGATAATTTTGGCTAGTCCATCATGTCTCTTTACATACTCGGTAGGTGCTAGTTGCTCACATGCTGCAGTAATGTGTTGGATTGTCTCCGATTCTTCTCCACATCTTCTGCATAGCTCTTTGGTGTCTGGCTGCTTCAAAATATATTTCTTGTAGTTTCTTGTTACTATGACTTGGTCCTGTATTGCTGTTAAAAAGCCCACTGTTTCGGCGAACAAATCCGTGTTAGTCAGCCATTTGTTCTACACTTCTATGTCTACATATTGTTGGCTGAGGTCATATGGATGGTGGCCATGCAAGGCTTTATGGGACCATTGTCTCTTGACTTTGTTATTATATTCTTTATCTGTGGGGAGTTCATTTGCATTTGCGTGGACTAAGTCCAGTGATGTGCACCTATCATCTGCTTTTACTACTGCAACATGAAGAGAGGATGTGACCCGTTTGTTTAAGAAGTATGTCTGAAGGAGCTTCACCTGTTTATCATGTAGTTGAGTTATATCAATCAGTCCTCTGCTACCCATTTGCCGTGGTAGAGTAAATCTACTACTTGTGACACAGGTACAGAGCAACTGACATGATCTGAAAAAATAAACGCAATTGTACCCTTATATACTCTGCTGCAAACCTTATAAAAATATTCTGTATTTATACACACATTCATGTTGTAGGGAGATATTTTTAATATCTTTTCAATGTGTGTCATTATTAAACAACACATCCTTTAATTTCCATTGTAGGTAACATGAAATATTTAATTTAAAACTCTTATGTCTGATATGTATTAAATTTGCTCTCAAATTTCCATGCTTGCATAAATGTGCATAAATGTTTCTGGGTAAATGGGAACTTCTTCCACTCAAAATCACAACCAATGTACACAAACGGCATGCACCTCCTGAATTATTCTGTGTAGGTTATAAACTCTGCTTTAACATTTATATCACAAAAATTTCAGGAAATGTCCACAGCACCTAATACTACTAGTGTTAAAATTCTGCGTTACAATTCTGGCCTTTATTCTCCTGTGCAAACAATCCTTTCTGTTAGAAATGGAAAATTTATCTCTGCAGAAGCTCTTTTTATGTGATTTGGTACAATGTATAAACCATTGCTTTATTTTTCAGCTCACTGTTCACATTCGAATCATCACCCATTTGCTCATCGGACTGTTACTTGGAGCTGTCTATTACAATGCTGGAAATGATGCTTCAAAAGTACTAAGCAATTGTTCGTGCATTTTCTTCTTTATATTGTTCCTGTTCTTTGCCAACTCAGAGCCATGTGCAATAGCAAGTAAGTGTAACAGAAATGATAGAGAAGCTTCTTTTCACTGTAAAGAGCCAGTTTTGTGAAATGAAGGTAAACTGATAAAAAAGTGTTTATACTACAAGTAATATTGTAATGTAATATTCCTTTATACAAAAGGACCAAAATTTCAAGCAATCTCTTTCTTTAAAATGTTCAGTTTGTGTAAAAAAACAACACTTCAAAATTATAAAAAATGACATTTTTATAATAAGTTTTGGATATATCTGCCACATTCTCTTTTCTCTTATTTGGTGCAATTCAGTGGAGAGTTTCTTTAGTGATTCTTGAACTGCAGTTCTGCATATTTTGTTCCATTTCTAGTGTTTATGAGTTGTTCTTGCATACATTCTCTTTCAAAATCCCCCAGAGATGGATGGCGTGAGATCCAGAGGTCAATAGGCCACAGTTTTCAAAAAATAATTTTACCAATAAAAAATTCTGTCTTCATTAGTGGCGCTGAATTTGCACTATTTTCAGTAACCACATCTTATCAAAACAAATTGAAATGTAAAATTTTCTTTTCGTAGAACTGTGTTGAAAAATTAGTAACAAAAATATTCTTGTAATTTTTATACATAAAGTATTATGGTGAAATTCAATGGAACATGGATGGGCTTACATAGTTTCCAGGAACATGTCAGTAGAACTGGTAGGTGTTTAACTTCCAGTTGTGTACTGTTGACATGCAAGAAATACATATTTTTTTCTTGTAGGTTATATAAATTTCTTGCACTTAGTATTTTTAAATCATTACACAGTTTTTAAAATGTCTGTGGGGTTTTTTTAATTAACTGTACCATTATATAATGTACACACATTTTTAATATATGTTTAATGCAAAGTGGGAGATCTCTTACCTCATGTTACTTAATTTCTGTATGCATTCATGTTCTTGTGTAAATTGTCTGATACCGACCCATACTTGAGGTTGAAACTAGTTGCCAGTTAATAAACATTTGCAAAAGAGTGAATTGTGCTTGATTGAAAACATCGACATACACTTAAATAGGAATTGCCTGATTTTCACATGTAATGTGTAACTACAGTGACATGAATTTCCCAAATATGTATGTACATATACATTTCCCAGAAAATTTTAAGTTTTCATTGTTCTATATGTATATATTTCAGTTCCTCTAGAAGCGTCAGTAGTTTTACATGAACACCTCAACAATTGGTACTCGCTGAAGGCATATTATTTCTCTAAACTTATGGCAGATATTCCTTTGCAGGTCAGTAAAATAAAGTATATTTTTTTAAATTTAGGAACATAATATTCCATAGTGTATGCATGTTCAGTAAGTTTGATAGATGTTCTGCTGAAACTAGGTTTTGATTGATTCTGTGACCATCATCAGGGCATCATACAAGAGTACAAACAATATACAAAACAACTGTGCCAAATGTATAATTAAACCTGATGTTGCAATTAATTACTAAGTGCTCCTAATGATCATAAAAGATGAAGTTATGTTATCTCTCAACAACAGATAAAATTGGGTGTGTTTATGTTGCTTCTTAGCTGGATATTTTTGATACATGCTCTGTAATAAAAATATCATCTGTAGGTATAACTCCATCAATATAATGTACAAACAACTATATTTGGTAAAACAGTTGTCATTATAATTACTTACCTGTTAAGTAAAGGTGTGTACCATAGCAGAGGCCACTTGAGACTTGTGCATGGAGAGCAGGTAATTGGAAGGGAGCAAAGTACCAGCAGTAGTTTTAGGCAAAGGGACCAAAACATGTTGGCAAATAGTACTACAGGATAAAACATGTTTTAACAATTTGCATTTGTTTGTTTCTTACATAACTATAAAATACTCTTGAATGCACAGATATGGAACATATAAATTAGCAGGTGTTCAGAAAGAAATACAGTGTTTGAATTTTTAATTTAGATGAAATAAACTTATTTTGCCAAAGTTTAGCTTTTCATTTTGATTTGATATATTCTATAAATCAACTTTAATATTTGTTTTACTCTTCTTTATAGATTATATGTCCTACACTACTTCTTATTCCGGGATATTTTCTGACAGATCAACCTGCTGATGGGACAAGGTTCTTACAATTCTGGATCATATGTTTCTTGTTGGGTGTCATCTCTCAAGGTCAGGGACTTGCAATTGGTGCTCTCCTGGCTAATCCTCAGGTCAGTATGCATACAAATAATTACGCAAACACTTGGAAATGGTCAGAGCTGTTGTATTTTCTGGGCTTCACAAAGAAACATTTGCTGTTCTATTGGAGTGTCAGCTTGATTTAGACTGTATACTAAATGTAATCAGTGTTACAAAACAAATTATGAATTCAGCTACTAAAGTAAGGTAATGTCTTTTCCTAGATGTTGCAAGACACATGCTTTTATATCGTACCAGAATGAAGTATGCGAGATGTTAAAAGTACATCCTCTTACCTGAAAGTGCATGTAATACCAAACATTTTTTAATAGATTTGAATTCATATTTAAATTTGTTTTTATGGGATAAAGTATTTGAGTACCAATTTGAGAAAAAATGTGGTGCAAAATCTCTTATCACAAACAAGACAGGCAATCTTTTCCATTCTCTGAATTGTGCATCATGTTACATATATGTGAAAATAACCAATGAGATGCACACTTTTTCTCATTAACATATAGAGGATAGTTTAACTGGAATAAATTTATGAAAAAAGTGTGCATCTCATTGGTTATTTTCATGTTTAAGACAGGTAATGTATGTATATTGAAACAGTGAGGCACGTTTGTGGTACCATTGTTGCCGTAGAAAAGCAATAGGTGATACATATTCTGTTTGTAGCATTAGTTATCCCACATGAAAAGCACATGCACCATAATACAGTGTTGTCTGTGGACTGTGTGGCTGTACAATATGTTCTCATATTATCTCATAAACGGCATGATTTTCGGGGGGAATAACGTTACGGAACGTGAAATGTGCATTATGACTGTCTCTACAGTTTTCATCTGAAACATTTCTTACTCTAAGAAGAATTCAGGGAGATATTATCATAAATGTACTTAAGTCTTTATATAAAGTACCCATAATTCTTGTCAGATTTTAATAAAATTTTATTTTTCCCAAAATATTTTCAAAAAGTATTGAAGTATAAAATTTAATCAGAATTTATCCATTGTTAGCTGAGTTGTTCCATTCAGACAGATGGACAGGCATGGTGAAGCCAATAGTCACTTTGTGCAATTTTATGAATTCATCTAAAAATGGAGCTGGGCCCATGGAAATTAAGCAATCACTCATATTATGAAGGGATAATAATTCTGGTGATTCCAAAGATAACCTTCAAATTTAATCCCAAAAACTGGTGAGAGATTTGGAATGTCCATGAAAGAGATGGGCATTGTGAAGTTGGAACAGGCCAAAGGCCTAACCATTGAAGGAAAGATGATAATGATAAATAAGTATGGTGCATTGCTCTGGTATTATCTCCAGGTTTTAAATTTGTAAATGCCAGCTGTCAGTGCCATCTTATAAATAACATGAACAGATAATTTTATGCTAAAGCACTGATATGTGCAAGTATTCGAAACTTTGCTTTTCACCACTGACACATCAAACACTTCAGGACTGAGATCATGTGATCCATAAATAAGACAGCCCTCCTGTACAAGGTAGTGAAATATAGAGCATTGTAAACCACCCCCATCTCCCAGAAAACAAGCATTGTAATACCCTGTCACATGTATACTCCAATCTTTTTCACCCTTAATTGCTAATGCACCAATATAACCTCTCAAAAAATTTATTGTTTCCAGTCACAAAGCAACAAAATAAAGGTGTGAGGCTAGTGTACTGGGTGACTAGTATTTGTTGTTGTGTGGATATGTAGCCAATACTTTGAGGTCTCTTGTACACTGATGATGATATATTTTGTCCCTCCAGACCAAAGTGTCTTAACCTGGGATCCATGGTATGTGTCCAGAGGGTCTGTGGAGGGTTTTAAGAACACTGAATGAATAACTGAAATTATCTACTGAAAGCATCATTTATAATCAGAAACATTTGTTATATGGACTGGTAAATATAGCATGTTTAATGTATTGCTTGTTGCTGTCAAGAAAAATTTAAGCTTGTCTTTTCAGCTCTCTGCCAAATGGCAAATGTAATGATGACACAGCAAGTCATTAGTTACCACTTTAATGTCAGCCAGAGAAAGTTGTGTTTGGTATATTACATATGTGACATTCTTCTTAACTTCAGTTTACTAGTACATAAGCTCAGCTCAGTAGCTGAGGCCAGTAAAGTAACTGAGGAAACTGCAAGCATATTAAAGAAAACTACCCTAAAGAAAGAGGGAACTTCTTCGTTTGGAATAGTGGTAAGCTACTGGCTGCCAATCTATATGATGTCACATCCATATGATAGAGATTTTAAGCGTTACTGGTGTGAGATCTGAAATTTCATGCATATTATTATGTCATCTCTCATAGTTATGACACATAGTGCCAGCATGTCCAGCAAAAAGGAACCCCTCTGAGATCTGCACAGTGTTTTCTGATTGTGCGTCATTCCTAGTAACATTTTTCCAAGAATTCTTTCAGTTCTTAATAATAAATAAAATATTGTGCAGTTATGATGATTTGATTGATAAAGTTGGAGTATCACATCAAACCATGTTGGCAAAATAAAACTGTATGTAGAGTGGGAAGTGATATCAGAATGTTTAATTGTTTAATCTGAAGAATGAAAGAGGCTCGTTTTAAAGAAGTGTTAAGAAGCTACTTAAATTCATCCTGGTTGCATTCTTGTAATGTATTTATAATGTTTAACAGGACAGGCTGTGCACGTATAAAGTAACTTTGTAGTGCATTCAGATCTTATTCAAGCACCATGGCTCTGTTGCTGCGTGTGTTACAGACAGCAAAGATTCAAAGGCCACAATGTTACATCTTATGTAGGCACTTCTTGCGAATTTGTGAATGCACCGAAAATGCAGTGATGTAGAATAATTGAAGTTATATCACAAATTCAAAAGAAAAATTTTGTGAAATTCAACATTTCTGTTGTTAATCAAATATTCATTAGTACATGGTCTCATGATGCGACAACTAATTCTACATGTTCTTCGAGTGCTCTGTTCAGAGTTCCTCTTTGGCTTTCTAAGAGTCTAGTACCACAATGAGGGAAAAGGGGGTACAGTCCATTTTATGTGCATAGCAGGCTAATATTTCAATAAGGCAACTGATAAGTTCCTGTACTATTTATAAGTATTTAGATCATACAACACAGTCGACACTATGGTCTTCAGTGTAAGGAAAGAAAATTCTACACACACTATATGTGTAAACTATAGATAATAAATAATACGAAGGCATATAAAAATTCACGATCCCGTCACCAAATCAGACCAGCCAGGCAGTGTATATGTGGCGTGACCAAATTTTGTGTCCGTATTTTTCCCTTTCATTTCGTTAAGAAGAGAAGTACGTAAACTATATAACCAGTTGTTAAATACATTATTATTATTGTTGTTATTATTATTATCATCATCATATTCATCAACAACAACAACAATTAGGAACACAAAAAAATATTGGTCTTGCCCTGGGAAGAAAACAATGAGTTTCCTCTTGTACTGTCGCACTACATATGTCACTGTCAGTAGTACACAAGGTGGGAAATATACCTTTGTGTACAAGGGGGTGCTGATAAGTCCTTAGCCCGACCTACTTCCCGATTTCGTAGGACTGAATCGATAGTGTCATTTTGAAGAAGGGCCATTCATGTGGCGAATTGCGAAAGTCCCATTTCTTGTTATAGAGACTGAAAGGAAGCATGTCATTCAACGCACGCGATTTAAACAACATGGAGATGCGAGCTGTCGTCAAGTTCTTTCCCCCCGCCCCCCTGCAAGGCAAGGCACCAAAGAAAACTCACGCCATTCTGATAGAAACTTTAGGGGTACATGCACCATCGTATGCCACCGTCAAAAACTGGGTGGCCCAGTTTAAACGTGGTCATTGCTGCCGTGGAGACCTGGTTGGACGGACAGCATTCTGAATTTTTTTTTGAGTGGCTTGCAAAAGTTAGAACAACGAGCTAAGTATTGTATTGAGCTTCGTGAGGAGTGTGTTGAATAAATACCGAGTTTGGTCGCTGTAGCTTGTTTCCTTCCTGGTCGAGCTAAGAACATATTAGCACCCCTTCGTAATGTAACATTGTGGCGCCTTTGGTTTTGGCATGTATTTTTGCCTTAATAATCCATCATGTAGAATGCATCTGCGCCTTGAATTTTCACCCAGTCAAAACAGTAATTTTTCAGTATTATTACTTAATATATCTTTATCCTAATTACCTGGCATGAAAATCTGGTGTTCTTTACACCGTATTATTAAGAACATTTTATGGACTCTGGCATGCCACCTGCTATATATATCTCATGTAAATGGCAAGATTTTTGAAAAGGTATATTTGACATGAAATGTTTTATTCTATACACAATTTTTAACTGAAAATTCGTCCATCCAGATAATTAGCCAAGTGGGAGCCGAGTTGATCCCTGAGAATGGGTGGACAGACGGACAGACTTGACGAAGCTAATAATCACTTCCGGCAACTTTGGGAATACACCTAAAATGATCTGTAATCTTATTATCAACTTATGTGGTGAAATTTGTGTAATATTTCACTGCATGTGGAATAATATTTTTGTATTGTATATTGTATGTTTGTTTATCTAATCCATATACTGCTGTAACTTTTGACTATGTACATATGTGTATATGCAAGATACAACATAAGTCAGAAAAAGTTAAGGAACTTGTTAGTTGTAGTTTGATGTTACAAGACAGTCCACGCAGTTACTGTGTAAGCGCATTCGCATAGTAACAAAAATCGTCTATTACCTTCGTCTTTCCAGTCTGTCCGACTGTTTACTTGTCTATCTGCCTGCATCGGTGCAACTCCCACTGGATGGATGTCTGTGAAATTTTATGTTGCGGACTGCTATGAAACTCTGATAGGAAACTTGAAATTTAGTTAAAATTTGACTAAAATATGAAGCACTTTGCATGAAGACGTAAGTACGTACATTTATTGTTACTGGCGATATAAATTCGTCATAAAAGCGTCTTATTGCAACAGGTTTTTTTTTGTATTGACAGTAGCATGTAGTTCAACAATACACACGACGTAATTTTTCGCTTCCATCACAACAATGGTTACGAGAACGTACCACAATGTGGCGTTATACATTATTGCCTGTCTTGTTTTAAGAGAGAGTCAGAATGGTCCACCACATAACATACAGCTCCACTTGGTTATTATAACGCTGTCTTTGCGACACGTCATCTGTAATGTTATGCATTCTGTGGTACCCTCTAATTCCCCATAATGCAACTTTTTTTTTTGGCCTTGCTTGCTACGACATACATTAGAATTATCTACCTCACATACGACATTGTCAATCATCCGTTCCAGTATAATTTTCCAAGAAGTAGGCTCCTTTGAGATTTCAACCCTATCCTAGCCCTCGGGAAAATAAGCTGTCTGCTCTTACAGGTAGCTACTTAAATTTAAGGCCTGGGAAATTATAATAATAATGGTAATTCACTTTATGCGTAAAGTTACCTTCTATGTGTTTACTCCTGCATTTAACAGGAGACGGGTAAGGTGATATTGGTTATGGTCGACAACAGAAGAAAGATTTTGAGCTTGGAAGGTAAAGTTAAAAAGATAACGACAAATAATAAATAGAAAAAAGAAATCTGGTGTGTTTCGGGAATTCTTATGTCTAAACGATCTGGAAAGAGAGCCAAAATTGTTAGTGCGGATCGAGAATTTAAAACGAATTCTAAAAACCTGAAAGACGTGATGTCATTGAGGCGTTTTTTGAATGGTTTAAGCAAGAGAGAAGTGTCAGTGTACCAGTGATCGGTCCTCTATTCATGATAAATTTGTTCTTGGTAATTTTAATTTGTGTTGGTTTATTTTTAGTGTAAATCTGTATGAAAATTTAGAATTACAGAAGAGTAATATTTATTACTTCTAAATTTTAATTTTAATTTATATATGAAATAGATCATAGCGTTAACATTAAGTAATAGGCCTGCAGGCCTGTAGTTTGTCTTAAAATATTTTTCCTTCACTTTTACCATACACCTCACTTAGAGCGACTTCCATTTATAACAACACAATTTCAGTGACGTTAGCAACGAATTCGATTGTACTCGGTTTGTAAGTCACAACCGGGTTATTCTTAGAACTGATTTTACTTACATTAGAGGCAGTGGTCCTTAAAAACAATCTCGTTTTGAAGCGGTCATGAGGTGCCCACGCTTTGTTCAGCATTATGACATCGCACTTTGCCGATAGAATCTGTTAAGTTTACTCATATGACATGTTCAAATGAGTGGTGTGATTGTTCAGTGAAATAGTGATTTCATATTATCCCTCTAGGGCTATACAAAATAAGAAGGAATCAACTGAGCAATTACCTCTCAAAATCGCAGCTTGTCAAAATTACATTGGGCATCATATAAGCGTTAGTTTATAATATGCATTTACCTTACCAGTATTATTTCAGCGAATAAAACAGTAACAGTTTTTTTGTGTGTGTACATGATACCCATAAAATTCTGGTGTATCAGGCTTCTGTGCTAAGGTTGTTATATGTTCCTTGAAGTTCCTTGAATCAGGGCTTCTGATTGGGATGTGTAAAAGACTACTAATTGAAGTTTCAATTTGTGGGATGAAAATAATCTGTTAGGAAAACATCAGTGCACATTTTGTCATTGAATGTTTATAAATAAGAATTAACCAGTCTTTCTTACAGTTGTGCAGTGCACGAAATTGACTATATATATGCTAGTTTAAACGTTGTTACAGGTTAGTGTGTTTTTAGTGCCAGCATCCAACATTCCATGGATAATATTCTCTGGTTTCTTTTTGAATCTACGAGATGTGCCAAAGTGGTTAAGATGGATGGCTGATGTCAGTTACTTCCGATACGGATTTGAAGGATTGGTACTCTCTGTGTATGGGTACAACAGACCAAATTTGAAATGTTCAGAAGTTTATTGCTATTTCAAGTCACCACTCAAATTCTTACAGGAGTTTGAAATGGCAGATGGAGTCTATGCATATGATGTATTAGCACTGGTGATATGGGCTGTAGCTGCACATCTATCATTCTTCTTTGCTTTAAAATATAGAATTCATAAGTTACAATAATGTTTAGAATAATTTTACGTTCGTGAGATGCCTAATGTATTCTAGCATCTTGACTTTAATACTGACAATGTCGTAAACTGGCGATGTTTTATAGATGTACATTTATATACTGTGTAGTGTTAGAGCTTCATGTTATAGGTCGCTAAGTACAAAGATTCTGAACGGTTAATGAACGTAATGAATTTGCCGAATGTACTTGATCAATAAACTTGCCAGTGGAAACACTGAAATTTTAATATCAATACCGTGAGCTCATTGGTCTGCTGTCAGGAATTACATTACTGAAGTGGGTCGTGTGAATTTGCATAATGTAACACTACTTTTTGGACATGTCCAATTTGCCTGGGATGCGACTATTTGAGGTCCCACATATTACTCCTATGTCTCCAGATGAATGCTGGAATAATACCTTAAAGAAGCCGTTTACCATTTCTTTTCTGAACTTACTCAACTTGCTGTACATAGTCCCCTGACCAAGCCATTCAAGGATATGACGTTGACCCTTCACCTCCATGTAGCTCTGAGTTTAAGAATGAGTGGAAGGGTACATCAACACGTCTTCACGACGTGTGTCGGGAAAATAACTCATGTCAACTTTCTGTACTTTCATAGCAATTGCAAGTTGATTTTAGGCTCTCACGATAGTTCAGTGACAGTGCTTCTATTTTTTCTGGTGGCTCTGTTTTGATGTCAGTTTTACTACTGAAGGTTCAGAGATCCCTGCTGCCGTCAGCTTCAGAAGACAGTACAAAAAATCATCTGGAACAATACTATACAAAATACACATTAAGTATAACGTTCTAATGCCCACAAAAATAGGATAAACTTCAAGCCTTTGGTTCCATAGATGGTGGATATCGCATCTCATCGATAATATATATTTGTATTATTAAACAAGGAGCATTTCCCAAGGCCCCTCCTTTTTGGAAAATATTAAAGTATTCTTCTGGATTTCAACACTGAGTAGCTTCAGAAAAACCTTCATCCTCGCTGTCAGTGTGGCTGTGGTAAAGTGTGGCCAAATGGCGTTGACGGAGTCACATGCAACCACGAGAAGGGCTTAGGTGATACATTCCTATCCATACTAGCAGGATCAGTCTAAATTTCTGTCTTGACTTTTGTACGTTATTGCATTTGGGAAAACGATTTCTTTCACAGACTTCTAAGAGACGCTGATATTTATATAGCTCATTTTCCCATCAGATGCTCATAGAAGAAGTTGTTGTCTGATAGACTCTGGGTAATTAAATGTATTAATGATAACTTCAAGTCAAAACCCAAGAACCTCTGGTTTTTTTTTTAAAGAATCCCACCTCTTATTCAGCATAAGTTTGCTTCAGTTTCAGTTTATCATATGGAGCAATGGGTGATTTGCAAAACATTTTAAATCGGTCTGTAATAATTCTAGCCAGGTTATCTTCTGCCTCTTTTCTCCGCCCTCTGAGGTTTTGTCTGCAGCTTCAGCTTCTCTATCTGATCAGGTATTGTAAAGCTGTGAAGCGTCTGCTAGTCTAACCTATCAGACTTGGATGACATTCCCGGTTTTATTGTAAACGGCTGTTCTGAGATTATTGTACGTTTGCTATAACGTATTTTGAGCGTCAGCATTTTGCAAATATTTTTAACAGAAGGAAACAATACTTCTTATCTACAAACACCAATTTTTATTCTTAATAATATTTCCTTATTTGAATTTCTTATGCACAGTTTGGTATCCCTAGGAATCTTGTAAGGTTAATAAAGATGAGTCTGACTAAAACATGTAGCAAAGTCCGGGTAGGCAAGAATGTGTCTGACAGGTTCCCTATTAGGAATGGTTTGAAACAAGGAGATGCTCTATCACCAATTCTTTTTAACTTTGCTTTAGAGTAAGCCGTTAGGAGGGTTCAGGTAAAACAGGATGGCTTGAAACTAAATCGTACACATCAGCTTCTGGCTTATACCGATTATGCTAATATACTGGGAGTAAGCATACGTACTCTAAAGGAAAATACAGAAGCTTTAGTAGCTGCTACTAGGGAGATTGGACTGGAAGTAAGTGCTGATGAAACCAAGTACATGCTCATGTCTCGAGATCAGAATGCAGGACGAATTCAGAGTCTGAGGATTGATAATAGGACATTTGAGGAGGTGGAAGAGTTTAAATATTTGGGAACAACTTTAACAAATCAAAATTCTATTGCGGAAGAAATTAAAAGCAGATTGAGTTCAGGAAATGCTTGCTATCATTCGGTGCAGAATCTTTTGTCTTCCAGGTTGCTATCCAAAATTTTAAAAATCAAGATATATAGAACTATAATTTTGCCGGTTGTTTTGTATGGGTGTGAAACTTGGTCGTTGAC
>Ga0136643_10002947_pt1 | contig 22551 bp, 21 predicted proteins | sample TergutLab28metaG_FD_96883 | JGI IMG/M metagenome (GOLD analysis project Ga0136643, IMG submission 96883) | Labiotermes labralis P1 segment gut microbial communities from Petit-Saut dam, French Guiana - Lab288 P1 (version 3) (version 3) | ecosystem: Host-associated > Arthropoda: Insects >... | reverse complement strand
ATTTAAGTTTCTTAGCATGTTCAGTTGTTTTATCTGCCATGCACTGCTAATGAGTTGTGTTACATGATAGATTATAATTGGTGTTTTACTTACGAATGGAAGTAATTTCGAAACAGGCATGTTAGGTCATCTGAAGTCTGAGTAGAAATAGAGTAGAAATTGAATCCATGGCCAATACAGTGCAACACTGTAAAGAAATACAATGATTATATGAAACTGAATTGTTACACTGACATTTGATTCTTGGAATAGTGACTTCATAGTGATCCATGGTTAGTCTAAAAGGCAAGAAAAGACATGAATTCTGATACTCTGTCGCTGCATGCCAAAGTAGCCAAACCCACATCTAACTTGTGTCTGATATGTAAATAGGTAACCGTAGGTCTTCCTTTAAGTGTTGTTCCTTGGAGTACATGAAAGTGCCCCACATACTTAGATGTTTTCAAACTTTTAAACTTACCAGTGAATACAAGAGCCCATATTGCAATATATTTGTGAAATGACACTGCTGAATCAAATGGTATGTAGATGTGCAGGAAAGTATCTCGAAGGATGGTGATGGTGTTGCGGCACATGGTGATAAGCAGGGATGAGTAGGTAAACATCATGGCAGAAGCTGCTCCTCTAGTAACTGTTACGCCATATCCAGCAATGTGTCGCAGGCCTGTTTGTTCACGCTCCACAGAATAGTCTGTTAATAGACCAAAGTATCAGAAATAGTTAATTCATATGTAAGGGGAAATGTTTGGTTGGAAAATACAATTTGAAGTTAAGGAACACAGTAAGAGATAAGTGCCTTTGCATGTGAGGTTTAATACTTACAGTATGCTCTTTCTGCAAAAATTGCCAGAAGCACTAGGGTATAAAGCACCGTCCAGAAGATCTCTCTTGAATAATTCTCAGTAGCCCGTCTTATAGATATCCATAATGAGGCCTTGATAGGTTTCTCCTTAGTGTTTTGAAGAGCCACCTCTTGATCATTATCTATGCTAGGATCGCTCCTCACTGGAGTAACTCCATCTGTATTGGCTGTAGTTCCTCTTTCACATGTCAGTTCACTTATATCTCTGAAACAACATTTTTGCCAAACAACAGTATACAGTTTAGTAAAGAAAAATTAGGTTTATTTGCTTTATACACATGTTTCAGTTGAGCAGTCAAATCAGGTTGAATGAGATAGGTGGGGCATGTGGCATGTGTGGTTGAGAGGAACCTCTGGTCCCAGGAAATGTAGGGAATTTCTTTTCAACCTGGGAAACTATTAACTTCTCAAGAACTGTGTTCCTTGGAGTGAGTGAGTGAGTGAGTGAGAGTTAGTTAATTAGAATATCACTAATGCATGGTATGTTACCTGTATATGCTGAATGCAGTTAAACGTGCATGATGGATAAAGGATCTCCTGCTGGATGCAGAAGACTGCTCTTGCTGTTGTGGTGCTGGTATACCAGTGAGATTTAAGTCATCAATTCCTAGCTTTTCCTTGTTGTTTGCAAGAAGTTTTTGAAAATCCTGTACAGTTATTGCACCCTAGAACAAGGAGATTTAGATAGATAGACACAAGGATTTGTCCAGAAGGCTATTTTCATATAAAATGCAACAAACATTTTGTTACGATATTTTCATAATAAATATGCATCTTCATACTTACTTGTATTTTTTAAACAAGTACTGGCAAAATATGTTAGTTAATGTTAATATTTTGGGGTTTGTTCTTATACGACCATGGTTCATCTGATATGCACATTCATTTTGCGAGATATTAAGTGTCTGGTAATGTAGAACCACTGTTTGGTGTTTTCTTCAGACCTATTGTAAATTAATCTCTATGCTTATTGAGATAATTTCTGTGACAAATAGACATGCTGCCTTCATCACATTTCTTATAAGGCAATGGATGGTACTGCCTGTTAGCTGTTTCTGCTAAACCACATTACATCACAGATTTAATACTGTGAATATTATTCATTCCATTAATTTTCCTTTCCAAGTAATAACTTAAGTCAAACTGTCATGTGACTAATGTATGATACTGACGTCAGGACAGGCAGTATGAATCGACTGTTAAGTCATAATGTTTTACCTGTCTACTTTGTTATAGGGGTGTAACTGTTGTGAACCGTGGGTAGCAAATTGACTGTCCTGATCAGCTATTTTATCATTTTTCTCAGTCCCTTAAGTTTGGGGATACCATTTTTTGAAAACCAAAATCCAGGGCATTTATTAACATAAGTGTGTGGTTGGAGGTAGGAACAATTTTTAATCCTTCACACAATGAGAAAAGTGGAGTAGTTTATTAGTATAACTAAAGTAAGGTGATAATGCAAACAAAACTATTACATACAGGCACAGAAAGTGAAATAGTAATAGTAAGACTACTACTCGAAGTCAGACACTTCGTTCACTTAATGTTTTTTTTTTTTAATATCCTTTCCTCATCCTTGTCATTCTTTGATCGAGAATATAATTACAAATCTAGGCATCTTCTTCCTCTTCTCCTGTTCCTTCTTAGTGGATGGTTGATGGCTTTCCTTCCATTGGGGGATGGTCCGAATGTTTGTATGCATTGTTAGAAACTCATATGTTTATGATTTTGAAAAACCAAGGGCATTTGTTATTCCAAACTCAGTTTTTCAGGATGCTAGGACATAGTCCTTAAAACACATAAAGCCAGCCCAGATTGGATCCCTACGCAAGGCTCTTCTGGAATAGGATCTTATCCTGTTCAAATTTACCTTATACGGTCATCTCACCATCACATTCAACACTGCATTACCATTAAATATGATATTTTGTCAGAAAATAATCCATAAATAAACAAGTAAAAAACAGGCACCTTTGTCTTAATAAATAATGTCACTTATTATATGATGTGTGTCTGTGTACTTGCTGTGGTCGAAGGAAGTATGCTATGCTCTGATGATTGTTCAGTAATTTTATTCTTTAACAGTTATTTCCTCCCGTGGAATGCTTTTGCTGCATAAATGTATTTCTTGTGGTAGAAGTTTTGTTTTCCATGTCTTATTAGTGGTGTTAATTTGGTGTGCTATGATGTGTGGCTCATGTTAAGGATTTTGAGATTTGGTATGTAGATATATTATGAATATACACACAAATTGTGTATGAAATACTGTTGTAAGTCGGGAATTACAAAATGTTTTGATAAGGTTAAGATTGTACATTGTGTGTGACTGATAGATCTAACCCTTTGGTGCCAAAAATCAACTGCATAGTGTGATGCTTCAAAACCAAACATCAGCTAACATTGGTCCCAAGAACATGCAAAGTAATGGTGACCATTTAAATTGGATTTTATTTTAGAGTATGCTGGACATTTAATTCTGGTGCCACATGGTAAATAAAATGTGGATGTATGGATAATAAACTGTGCAAAGAAATATAACAGAACTTTTTAATAGTAACCACATTCTATAATATATTCACAATTGTGATCATTAACAAAAAGTGCGACCACTTTCGATTAAATAACATGACCATCTGAGAAGGGTTCAAGATGCAAATATCCATTTATGCCTAATTGTTTTGTTTTATGTACATTTCCTGTCTTGTCAGTTCTAATGTCATTTAGTGTCAACAAGATGGGGTAGGGTAAGATGGATATGGAAAGATGTTTGGGGGTTATTTTGAATGATGGATCTGCAAATATGTTGTTGGGCATTTTGAATGATGCCTCTGTAAAGATATTCAGGGATAATTGTGAATGCTGGATCTGGAAGTATATTTAATTGCATACTTTAAAGTGTGATCCCAGTTTTTTTCTGTGGAGGGACTGCAGAATGGGATCTGAACGTCAGTCATTATGGCTGGTAATTGGATCTGGTCCACCTGAATGTGGGTCACATATTTTACCACTGTGCTGTCTGATTTGATGATGATTATAAAATCTTATTCTAAGGATACAATAGATACATTTCGTACCTTTTTTGCGAGTCCTTCTGATGACAGGATGGTGTCGATTGCTCGTTGTATGTCATGATGTTCGACATCATCACGCACATTCTCCATCAGGGACCTGTTCAGTTTATTGTTAATTAACACAATTTCTTATTATATGTACAGTAATTTTCCCCTTGCTTGCAGCACATCCATTCCCACAAATTGCATGAAATATATGCATAATGGGGATCTCATGTCTGCCTATCAGTGCACTTATTTTGTGTGCAAACTGAAGTTGGATTTTGATGAAATTGGTATTGGAGAGTCCGCACTAACAGTTGCAGGGAATATTTACATTTGGTCCGTATGAGGAGAATATAATGATACTTTTTAAAATTCTCTCACTGTACAAAAAATTTGTACATGACAACAAAATATGTCTTATTATGAGCAGTATGTCTTATTTGAAGCATGGGCCAGTATTCTGTTGTTTAATAGAAAACAGGAAGCATTGTCAGTACCTGTGTGGTGAATATCTGAACTGTTGATAAACTTGGGAAATATTAGATTTGTGTGTGAAATAAGTGAACATTTAGACTAGTTGGAGGGAGGGGGTAGATAGAAATGGAAAACAATGCATTTGAGAAATATTCCACCTTTGCATAGTTAATTCTTTAAAAAATGTTTCAGAAGTGAAAAAGAACAAGTGCTTCATGAATATAAGATACAACTGGATTTTGATAATGTGTTTCAGTTTCATGGTTCTGATCATGGTGTAACATATTTTGAACCACGTAGCTTTTGGACTTGATTCTCTGGTGTTCAAGAATACACAACTAGAATACAGGGTCTCCAAAACCAGATCTGCTTCTGTCCTGTGGCTGAAAGGTGGAGACACACATTGTCATTTGTAGCCAGGAGATAGAATGGTTCTATCTACCAAGCCCAACTAAGTGGGTGCCTTTTCACCTCACCTGAGGACAAAAATGGGTCTAGTGTGAAATTCTGTATTCAGTACTTTTTTTTTGGAAACAGTGGATGATGGACAAAGTCCAAAAAATGGGTGGTTCTAAATAATGCAATTGTTTTAATGTGTCTTACGTGATATATGACATCTGTATTCCTCACTTGAGATTTTCTCTTGCACATCATATCTGACATATTCTGTGTGTGCTTTTATGCCTGTCAATATTATGTATGGCATATCTGCGATCTGCCACTAATTTACACTGTTCTTACATTATTTCTTGTGAATGATGCTATATGACAGAAGGCAGCTTTTTGTTGACATGGCTTGTTTGATAAAAAGGAAATTTTGAAACTAATGTGACACTAATGTTACTGAACATGACTTGGGAAAATTGGATTTTTGCAGCTGGAAAGGGTTAACTGGAAGTAGTCATAGAATGCCTTAAAATATGTTTTGACACAAAAATTAATGGGAGGACTACGGGTCTTGATGTGTACTCTTATACCATGTTAGTGTCACTGCATGAGCAGAGGTTGGCAAAATATCTATTCATTCACATAAGTTTGTGGTTGTGGCTGTTTCAAGGAGTCTGTAATAGCACATTTCTTTCCCAAGGGTTCACAAGGGAGGTCTTAATTTTGTTTTTCTCATGACATTTATGAAGAGAGACATTATAAATAAAAATAACTCTTAAGTAATTTGTGATCTAAAATTTAAAATGAGGGAAAGAAAGAATTTGAGTCTTGACATTTCAGATGAGGATAAAAGAAAAATGAAGTAATTCTTACACATCTCTAGGGACCTTATGCCTTGTTGTTGCCAACATTGATCTGGTTTTTTCCTGAATAGTAGTCAGAAATGTTAGTTCATGGGCAACCTTCTGAGCGTAATAGTGTAATTTTCCTTTTCATGTCATGTGTTGGAGGGGCTAGTTAGCAAATTAATTAACTGATGTTGTAAATAAAGCTATACTGCAAGAAGGATTGATTGTGTGTGCACTTACATGATCATATTTTTGAACTCCTCTGGAGTCAGCTGTCCTGTAGCATCTATATCATACATATCAAACATGAGCTTAGCTTTGTCATCAGCAGTACCTGTAAACATGGAATACGTAAATTTTGTTTTGATATTCACATATAAAATATTGACATTTGTGTATTCAGTGTGACATGAAAAAAATAATGTGCTACTTTCAGTTGGACTGAAACCTGATTTTAAATGGTAATTTTTTTTTTTTTACCAGAACATCATTTTGATGGTTATTTATAGGAGTAGTGCATTTCAGCCAACATTTCCGAGCATTGGTTTACAGAGGAATGTGGACTAGTCATCAGAAAAGTGTTGCATTTACCATACCTTACATATTCCTTGTAACATATTTGGACAGAAGATTTTTTTTTCCTTTCTTTTAGCCACATCTTAAAGTCAGGTTCCAAAGAGAGAAAGGTCATATTTATTTTACTCTTTAAACCTTATACAATGAATATCTGCACGTGCAAATAAATGTAACAGACAGCCCTAAAAATTACTTCCATACATTGAGTCAACAAGGAAATTTATTGCTTATTTAAGGCATACTGAACAATCTCTGTTTGATATTCCAGAAATTGCCATTTATTTCATAATTTTTTTTCCTTATCTGTTCAAATAATGTTCACTTCTTCATGAACCTTTCACTAAAATATAAATACAATACAGGCGCTTAAAGGTAATGTATAAACCAGGTCAGAAAGTCACATCTAGAATCAGGCACATATGATTTTCAAATTAGATTATTTAACAGACTCAAAAATCCTGTTGAAATTGCAGCAGGAAATTGTTGCACCTGTCATTTTCATACTTGGTCTCACCATGCTTACTTCACTGTGATCTACTGTAACAAGTGATAGGTCAATGAGGACCATTGTGAAATCATGATTTCAGTAAATGTGCATTCACTGAACTCACTGAACTTTAGAACATGTCTTATATTGTTTTGTCTTAATCCACAGGACAACAAACCGTCTGCCCCGTAGAACTCGGCCTCCTTGCTTGAAAAGGCAGCTCATCTATTTCAGTAAGACTGAATTCCTGAAGCATTCTGTTCCTTCCACACATTTGTATGAAAATAATTTGTTGTGTGGAAGCCACTAGTATAATCATAATATACAACACAAGTATTGATCAGCGTCCTGTACCAGACTGCCATCTACATGACTCTCCAGAATTTATTATTCATAACTTGTAACACGTGAGACAGATATTACTCTTGCTTATGTATTTTACCATTCTTTTTATTGTGTTTGGTTTGTTATTAGAATTAAACTGTGTGTTAGGAATTTAAAAAATGCTGTTTGTGGGACTTAAGTCATTAAGTGGCTAGCCATTACAACAGTGGAAAATTCTACACTTTGCCCTTCCTGAATGATCTTTTCAGTGACATACTTTTCTATATTGATTTTGATGTGTTGACCACTCAAAATATTAATGCAGACTAGTCATTTAGGAGAGAGTATAGATATACATATTTTTAGTAAATATTCACCGTTTACCTTTTGCAAATATGATGAGCATATCTACAAATTCCCTGAAGGATATAAACCCATTTTTATCCTTGTCAACTAGTGAGAACATCTGAAATTGAAAACACATATAATTAAAGAAGCAGTATAATAATACGAGTATATCCATATTGTTGAAGTACAAGGCGTATTTATATTAGTAATTAGCATACTTCATGCAAATGTATAGTGTTTGAATGTAATGGAAACCCTAGTGTCCACCAAATATGCTTTCTCCTTGAATTGATTTCATGAGCACCTGCATGTTTCATGTTTGACTGAGTGGTTCAGTCTCATCTATGAATGTGTTTACCAGATTTCTGAAATATTTAGGGAGAAGGCAACAGACACATTACTACACCATTTGCTCTTCAAAGTTACTAATACTGAAAACTTTACAGAAAATCTCGGTCACTACATTATTAGATCTCAGTAAGTTATGAATGTACTGTTGGTTGTAAATGAAGTTTATTGTTCATAATTTCACTTGGATTGATTTATACTGACAGTTTACCTTGCGAACAAACTCAGATTCAGCTGGCATGCTTAGTGCTTCAGCAAATTCACTCATAGTGAGTTCAGTGTAGATTATTTCACGCGCTACGTTGGAATCCAGTTTCAGTATTTCATCTTCTGAGTGTGAAATCTTGAATGCCTAGACAGTAATAATTGGAAAATAATGGCATTTGTATATCAGCATTGTAAAAGGATTGTAACGCGGAAATGTAACTAGAGTATTAATCATGTGCAAGATGTGTTATTTTTCAACAGTGTTAATAGTTCGGAAAAATTGAACATTTTTAAACTTAGTAAATATTTGAAGATTCACATATTCTGGAGTGTGACCATGCATCACACTGGAGAGACCTGGATTTGCAGTAACACCACTATGAGACCCAGAATCTTGAAAGCATATGTTTACAGAAAATGAAATTACTGATTCTCTGATCTACAATATGAAGCTGTAATGCATCACTCTGAACAAAAATAATATTCACCTAAGTAAGTTAATATTAATATTTTCCCTATAGTTGAAGTTGTGGGAACATGAAGCTGACCATTAATCTCCATTTAGTGCCAAGATAAAAAATTTGTGAGGCCTTGCCTTTACCCTCCTTTACATCTTATTGACAAAGTATGTAAGCACAAGGCCATCTGTACTGTTTTCATTTCTTACTTCTAGTGTTGATATTTCATTTGGATCACAAGTGGTGTAGGTGGTGAAACATTTATAAATGTGATGAAATATGTATGTCTGCAGTTTGCCATAAAAAAAGAAGTTGTTGGAGGTATGTACAATAACTCTTCTTCACAAGATACAGACTTGCAACATATTCTGCTACTTGGAATATATGTGATCTGCAGACTTGTTTTATAATGTTGATAAATTGCACTAAGCCAGAATAAGTAAATAATTAATTAAGATGTAGGACCCCTTAATGTTCCTTAAAGTACGTCAGTGTGTAAAATATTACCTACTTCTTTGGGCATATTTAGTCAACAGGCTGTGTTTAATCTTAACTTACTGTGTGTTGCTTCTATAACTTACTGTACTTTTACACTGAAAGTTTGTGGTGGCAGCTGAGGATGCTTTGCTCTTTCTGTGTTATGTATGAAAGAACTTGGTAGGAGGATTTTATCGGATATTTTGTGGTAATATCAAGGCTTTTTCATTGGTATTGAATAGAGTCAAGGTACAGCACTGTTCCTTTAATCTGATGTCTGATAATCCAGAAATCCTGATAATCTGGCACTTGAGAATAGTCATAAGAACATAAGTTATATATGTCTTCAGAATTCGAATGAGAATTTTCTGAATGGTTTAGTTAGAGCTGACTTTGAACTCTGAAACATACCTGAGAGAACACAACCCTAAAGAACATCTCAAGCCTCTTCTGCCTGTCTTTACGTGTAATGGCCTGTTGGAGAGCTGGCTTTAGAGCCGTGGTTATGCGATTTCTTGTGACACCCACTTGCTGAACAAACTGTTCGAAGCCTTGTAGGAAAATATCACGAAGATATTGAGTTTCAAACTTTAGTACCTGATGCAAAGAGAATAAGAAAACTTTTATTATAAATCTGTGTAGGGCCATCATAAATAAGAAAATCATGCTACAGAAAGAAAAAACTTGTACTGGAAGGAGTTTTTATGCAAATTTTAGTATTTTTGGTATATTTTCTCAGAAATGCAATATAGTCAGTCTAAAACATAACATTTATTTTACAACAAAACTAGCTACATGTTTTGGCTAATGATAGCCATTATTAGGCTGATCATAAAAATATAAAAAAGAAATGTTTACAGCGGCATGGTGGTCAGAGATATCAAACCTTGCAAATGTAGTGTTATGTACATAATGAGTAAAATATGCATCTTGAAGAATAATAATGTATGAAGTTTATAAACACTGTATATGTGTAGTTTATGAAATTTTAATTAGCTGTAGAGTTATGTTGAATTAATAATAATACTAGTATTAATTCAGTCCAGTTTATCTACCTGCTGAGTCAACAGCCGGAGAGCCAATTTCAGAAGCAGCTCAAAATTTTATACAATATACATAGGTAACTCTTACTTAGTAAAAGTATTAAAAGAATGAAGATACAAATATTCACATTTAATGGCAACAGCATATAAAATTAAGTGTGAAGCAGATCTTAGAAAACATTCAAAGGAAGGTACAATATGCAATAAGAAAATAGAGCAAATTACAACAGTGAATAATGTCTAGAAACTATTAAAACAGAAGAAATTAATTAACAGAGAGAATAGACAGTGGTTAAATAGTATGATCTAGAGAACAAAAAAATGTATACAATGAACTGGAATCAAATAGTGTTGTCATTGATGGTATCAGCTACCTTGCAGACAGCATGAGCCCCAATCACACATGGCTGGACAACTGGCCTTAGCACACAGCAGAACATCAAATACCAAGTGGTCTTTGATTATTTTTTCAATTTTCAATTTTTCAGTTTCCCATTAAATTGCTAGTTAAACAGCATCCTATTAATGGAGACCGAATGTCCATTGAATACATCATCAGCACTGTTGATGGCATTTGCTGCAGAAGCGCATTTAGTGGAAGGAGAGTTTCGATGTTTACCGTGAACATTAAACAAACTAACATTTCTAAAATAATAATAATTAAGTTCAGTTTATTTTTATTAACATGCTATGTCAATGGCCAGATATCCAATTACAGAAACAGCACAACATAGAAACATGAATAATAAAGGACAGTAATTAGGACACATATGAAACAAACAAAAACAACATAATACTTAAATCATTATTTACACCTTATAATAATTAACTAATGATAATATCAAATCTGAATGAGTATGATAATGTGCCTTTTAAATATATATTAATCACTACAAATAGACAAAAAGACTTATGGCATAAACTGAAATACACGGTAGTAAAGTCTAATCTTGTTACTAAATATGTCTATGCCTTACTTACTTACTTACTTACTTACTTACTCCATGGTGCAGAGTCCTTCTTGAGAAGCTAACTGGTTTGCAAATAGTCAAGAAATTCCCCGCATTCTATGGAACCCGAAGGTTCATTACCGCACTCACAAGCGTCCACTACCTGTCCCTATCCTGGGCCAACCCAATCCAGTCCACATACCCACATCCCACCTCCTGGAGATCCATCCTAATATTATCCACCAATCTACGCCTAGGTCTCCACAGTGGTCTCTTTCCTTCCGGTTTCCCCACTAAGACCCTATACACCCCCCTCTCCTCCCCCATACGTGCCACATGCCCTGCCCATCTCATTCTTCTTGATTTTATCACCTGCACAATATTGGGTGAGGAATACAGATCACTTAGCTCTTCGTTATGCAGTCTCCTCCATTCCCCCTTTTACCTCGTCCCTCCTAGGTCCAAATATTCTCCTCAACACCAAAATATGTCTATGCCTAAAAAGTTAAATTTTGAATTAGTTAGACAGTTAAAACGTAAGACAAATGAAATGTTCTGCTAGGGTAAAATCTGTTTCAGAGATCTAATTGGCATTCTAAATATGTATTTGTTACTGTATACCAAATTTGCTGTAGCATATCTAGTGGAAGGGCAAGTACTGCATGCTATAGAAGATTGGGTGAAGTTTCTAATACTACAAGAAAGAACTCTAAGACTAATATTATTAATCAAAGAAGGACAAATTGTAGGTCCTGAAAAAACATAAAAAAGGAGCATCAAAGTGAAGCCTTCTAACTTGTAAAGTATGAAATTTTAGAAGCTCAAGAGCAAGAGCATAATTGTAAGTAATGTGACGAAAAAAGCGAGTGAAACAAAGCTGCAAATGTCTGCTGGACACGTTCCAGCTTATTGGCATCAGTAGCCTTAATTGTTCCAAACAGGTGAGGCATATTCTAATTTATATCTAACTAAGGTGAAATGTGACAATAATAAACTATCAATAGTAGAAAATTAAAAAGTCAGTGTATGTGCAAGTCCCAAAATTTTGAGTGATTGAGAACATATGTAATCAACGTTATGGTGAAAAAAAGTGTTTAGATTCCACAGGAACTCTTAGATCTTTGAAGGAGTCAGTATGAATTAAGGGATTTATCACACAGTTTGTAATTATAATTAATTGAATTAGTTTTCCATATAAAGGTGATGACTGGAGTATTGTCAGTATTAAGTCTCATATAGTTAGCAGCACACCAGCTGTGATTTGAATCAGCATCAGTTTGTGGAAGTGTACTGTCAGTTGCAGAGCTTATGGTAGGAAAAACTTTGATATCATTAGCAAATAAAAAATATCTGGAGTGTTTAATAGAATTGCAGAGGTCATTAATAAATACATTAAACAATAGGGGACCACAGACAGATTCTTGAAGAGCATCGGAAAGCACTTGCAAAGGTGTCAAATATTATGGCTTTGGACAACAAAATGAATATTTTAGTAACTATGCAACCAGCTGATATAAAGCATCAGAGAGCCCATAGGCCATGAGCTTATGTAAACGAAGTGTATGTATTATGAGGAAAAAGATCAAAGGCGCTACTTAAATCAAAGTCAGTTGCATCAGTTTGGTGCTGTGAACAAACTAATGGGGATATGAAGGCTAAATATGATACCAAATTGGTAATAGTAGATTTAGATTGAAAAAAACCATGTTGACTGGGATCAGTTTACATTTAAAATAATAAGACAAATGGTCATGTATAACAAATTTAAAAACTTTTAAAAAATTGTTAAGAAGCGATATAGATATATAATTGTTTTTTATGCAGGCCTTAATCTCTTTCTTATAAACAGAAACAATTACTGATTGCTTCGATTGCATTGGAAATTGCTACTATGATACACTGAATGAAAATGTATTTGAGTACAGGCAGTACAGTAGTCGAACCACCTATAATAATAAAACCAGGGATGTTATCAAGTCCAACAGATTTGGTTGGTCTCAGTCTTTTAACAGCTTTTTCATTGTTGAGGTCACTAGTAGTAACTAATAATATAAAATCAGGACAAAGAACTGGAATGGAACTAAGTGGTGGTGAAGTGTAAATGTTGGTTGTATGAAGTGCTTATCAAAAGCTACATCAACATTACCAGTATCATCAATACAAGATCCGTCAACGTGTAACTGGATTCAAGTAGAATTATTCTTTTGAAATGTGAACACATATTTCCAAAATTTTTTAGGATGTATTTTGAAACTATCATCAATGGACTTAATGCCAAGCAAGCCTGAGAATCTGATGGCAGTTTTGACAAGTCTATGGTATTTTGAAAACTGACTATAAAAACTGTTATGTTTTTCTTGCTACATCTTTTGTGGAAGCAATTCTTCTTACGTATGTAGTATCTTAAAGAGGAAGAGAACCGAGAATGGTATTTGGTTTTTCTGATAGAACCACAAGGAAGTGACTGATCTATAGCACATTGCACAGCAACATTGAGGCTATTGACAGCAGCATTCATTGATGTGTTATTGTATGCAGATTTATAAAACATTCAGTTGATATCAGTAATCATAGGCTGTCGAATATATATGCTTTGAACATTCCCTGTCAACAAGACAGTAAAAACAAGCTCAAGCAAGTTGTTATTAGGAGTAGTTCAACGCACTTTATTAGTCACAGAAGACACATAGAGTTGTAAATAGCATCTCCTTTAAGTTTGGAATAGTAATGACAGGTAAAGACAGACCGCATACCCAATCAAAATCGAGAGTATTAAAATCCCCCATCAAAATCACCTTATAATTCTTAGGATCAAGTTTATTTTCAAAGTTTATTTTCTAAGAATGAAAAATAATTAAGTATTATATATATATATAATAATAATAAATGTTTGGGGTCTGTAATAACAAGAAGTTGGTTCATTTCATTGCTTTAGCCTTACAGGATCTTAAACTCAAATACTGGAATTCTGTTCCAAGAATGTGCTCATTCCATTTCCCCTTATACGTATATGTACTAAGGTATATACGATATTACACATCATGGTATGGAGGATAGTTTTGGAGACTACAATATGAAGAAAATATCATGGTTGGAGTTAATATTAGACATAAATTAGGTTTACCAGATCATAATAATTGCTGACACGAAGCATGAGGTATTGACCATCACTGATTATATAAACCTCAATTAGCTGGTTGTGTGCAAGATCCAAGGCTCTCAGTAAATGACCAAGTTGGCTGTGCACCTGCAATTGCCTGGTTTGTGAATCCATCACCACAACTACAGGTCGCATTGGAGACTTCCTGTCCACCCACTCAGATGCTGTGTATAAATATAGTCACATTCTTAAGTCCAGAGGAACTATACATTAGCTCAACAGCTTGCTGAATTTAATGGAAATAACTGGTTAGTTGTCCAATTAATGCCATATAACCTTTGATCGCTTGTTAGAAAAGATTGGGATTTCTGTGCCAATGGCAGTGTCTGAGACAAATTCATGTTTGTTGCAAAATCCCAGTTATGTGTATAATTTACTTTGTATTCAAAGAACTGCTATATTATGTTTCTGTAATGGAGCAAAAATATTTGGCGGTAGGTGCCATTGTCATCATTATTATAAAAATGTGTGTGAAAGTAAGAATTGCCATTGTGTGAAGAATATTCTATACAACATATAGTTTCTGCCCCTTGAGTCTACACTTTTATAAGGAAAGAATATTTACCTGTATATGGAGTGATCTGTTTCTCTTTCTTGCTAAAAGACTGTCTCAATTTTCCAGCAATTATCAACATCTTTTCCTGACGTTTCTGTTGCTTCCTTTTACTAAGAATGAACAGTAGACCCACAAAACCTGGAAAGCATGTGGATTGGTATAAATATTAAACTTCTTAAACTATGCAGTTCTGGGATTTTCACTGTGCTGAAAATTAAGGTTGTCATTTATTATTCTTGACACCATTTTATGTCTCTTCTCCTACATGAGTGATTTGTTTTCATACAGTGCACTTTCTTAGTATTTATTATGACAGTGATCTGTTTTTCTTTCTGGTGATCTGTAACTGGACTTGAGAAGTGTTGTAATTTCATGCTGTAGAGTTGATAGTGTTATTCAGATACATACATTGGGATTTATCATACTTGGTAAATGGGTTAGGATTTGGAAGGATATAATCATGGCTTAGTGGAAGGTACTGCCATAGCATTCACTGGAGACACTGAGGAAAATCGCAAAGAACATCTCAGGTTAAATGATAGCATGGACAAGGCATTTAGCATGCATGGAGATGGTGGACATGAGTACAGTTTTGGCCAGTAAACTTCAAGGGAAGAGATGTGGGTGTAATAGGAGGTAATATTAAAATGGTTCTGAGGGAAAGAGGGTGTAGACTGGGTTCAATTAGCAGAAGAGAGCATCAGATGATGGTCCGTAGGTCATAAAAATGGAATGAGAAGCCATTATATTGTTAAATGTTTTTCTTTTATTCTGCTGAATTATCATTATTCAACAAAATCCTAAAGCACATTGAAGCATTTGTCACAGATTTTAAAGTTCTGTAAGTAGAAATCTCACTGTTGCATGCACAGCCATTCATAAACAGTATTGTTGCTTCCTCATTATTGTTGAATTGGTGAATCAAGTGTTGCTTCAATGGCTTAAACAATAGGTAGATGTTCCAGAAAAGGCTGCAACAATACCTGTGTCCTAAATGTGCTGTGTGGGGTTGCAGAGCTGTGCTGAAGGATCATACCTCATGGTATCTCATTATGTAATTTGTTTGGGCTACTGCAACAACACTTGTGAGGTTGCCAGTTTCACAATAATGAGAAAGTGGGAGTGTCTGTGAATGGCTGTGATTACAAGAGCCATATTTCTATTATTGTGACAAAATTTTGAAACTCATACCAAGATGGGATATGTGCATCAGTGTGTCTGAGGATTATGTTGAATAATTCAGTGGAATAACTTAGCTACATGTTACATTGTGATGACTACTTATTTAATTTTTAATGATTCAGGGAGCCTTATTTAATGTCCCTTGTACAAATTTTCAAAAATAATGTTTCTCTTTGTAGTTGGTTTGTGAATCGGGCACTGTTTGAGGCATGGACTTGCAGAGTGAAGTTACTAGGTTTCATATGTCATTATCTGCAATTAGAAATACACTAAATTGTACATACTGTTGCCATATTTTCATTACTTACCAAGTATAACAATTCCAATTCCAATGAATGTGAAAATGAATGAGATTTCACTGTTGGAGAAGTAATCATATGTTTCTGGTTCAGTACAGTCTTCAGCATTACTTCTGTTTATTTGTTGGAGATGGTAACATTCGAAAATAACATTTTCACTTTGTTTCTCACAGCTGTCTTTAATTAATTGATCCTGGCATGCCTTATTCAAATCCATATCTGTGAAAGTAAAATTAATAAGCTTTTTGTTTAAGTAGGAGTAATAATATTCTGTCTTGCCCAACAATTCCAGGATGTATTTGGATTAGGCTGGATTGACACCTTCAAAGAAAAATTAATGAAGTTGAAGTTATGTTCATTGTGTTTTTAACAATATTTTTGGAAATGGTACTCACATCCATTTTCTGAAGAAGGTGCTGCAAATGGGTTGGTTTGAATGTCATCATAATTTAGTTTAGTTACTGACAGTATTATATCATATACTGACAGCATTTCGAGACGCTGGATTTGGTCTTCAGTAAATAATCTACAAAATAAAACTGTATTAGATAGAATATCAGATAATTACTCTTGTGCTCCAGAGATAATCTGAGCGATGTAGATGAAGTTAAATAGTTGTTTCTAACTCCATTTAACCCATTGGCTTATTTTGGTAGTGACTTATTATCCTATTTACATAACACTGCACTATTGAGTTTGCTGTGAACTAGCACTGTGAGAGGCAAAGTCACTGCATGAGAAACAGATGTTCTATAGTCTTGTGTGAGTGTTTATGATAAGTTTGATACATTAGTTGCAACTACTTTGCATGAACTTTATATAAGTGTTCTGTCTAGATAAAATCAGTTGTAATGCTAGTACAGTGACATCTCTTGTCACTGGTAATTGTTTTCTAGCATGGAATGAGGAATTGCAGGATGATTGTAAGTTGTTTCTAATGTTCGGGAAAAAGTGGTCGTAACAGTGTTATTAGCAAGACGTGTATACATATCTGTACCTTGATTCAGTAACAGACATTAATGTTTTAGACACAAGTTCATAATTTTTTGTGAAATTCGGTATGGAGCCTGTCTTGAAAGTTTTTAACTTATTATCAACAATACTGGTGTCAGCTGGTGAAGTCTAGACAGCTTTAACTTTGTTTACCATTAAGATGTGTAACTTTGAAAAGTTTAAACAACAGTAACAGCAGAGTGATCATAACATTGTAACATCTCCATAATGTACTTGATAGTCATCAGTAACTGATGAACTGTGTAACCAGGCAGGCAAAATGTGTATGGGTACGTCTGCAACTTCGAATGTCCAACTCATGGGGCTCAAAAATGCACTGTATAGTGGGCGATTTTATTTCTTGTTTATCATCATGTATTCCTACAAATCATTACTTAATTGAGATTTTGGGAATGAAATTGAAGTTGTAAGGTATATGAAAGATACAAAACTATGATTTTGTCTCTCACTTCATAATGGTGTGAAACTTGGTCTCTCACATCAAGAGCAGAACATAGGCTGAGGGTGAGTGAGAATAGGGTGCTGAGGAAGAGATTTGGATCTGAAATGAAGGAAGGAACAGGAGGATGGAGAAAGTTGCATAATGAGGAACTTTATGATTTTACTCTTCACCAAATATTATTAAAGCAATCAAATCAAGGGGAATGAGATTGGTGGGCATTTGACACAACAGGGTAGGGGCAAGTGGTGAGTGCTTGTGAATATGTTAATGAATCTTTGGGTTTCATAAAACGCAGGGAATATCTCCACTGGCTAAGGTACAGAGATATTATTTTGTATGACAACTTACATCATTCTTCACTGGACCCAGTTCTAATAAGGGCCAGCAATGCAGTGCTTGCCACTGTTCCAGTTTGCCGTTCATTGGGGTCCACACATTTTAATGTACTGCAGTATGGTTAATATTTGCAGGTGCCAGAAATGTTTTCTTATTGCTCACAGACACACATTACATGTAACAAACATGTTTTTCATTGGATGTTAAAGTTTTGTAAGGTAAGGGAGCCGAGAGGAAGTGACTATCAACATTTGTCGCATAAGGTACTGCGACTAGTAGACCAACTCCCATTTGTACAAGTAATTGAGGATTCAAAATTTGCATATAGAAAGGACATGCTATATGCAGACACACCACCAAAATAATAGTTTAAGTGATGAGGGGTAGTGAGGAAGTAAGTTCATCATTTGTGTAATCAGTAAATCAAGGAACTTGCTTTGGTACTTCATGTTTGTGAGGAATCCTGTAATGCTTTTTATGAGCCATTTTAATGTAACGAAATTGTTGGAACAATAATTCATCAAAAGTCTGTGCATTTACTGAAAACCTGACAACTTTCAGAACAGTTCATTTTCTAACCTAGTACTGAATGATCATCATTTCCATTGCTGAAGGAGTTTCTGGAGGACTATACAAATAGAATTAATGACAGTGTGGAAACCATACAATAGTAGTTGAAATAACAGGCCATTGATTTCCATAGTCGGATTAACCTTCATGGTGTAACATGTCTCAGTGTTCATGCAGACTGTCTGGAATTCCTTCCTGAATCATAAAATTGTGTATTATCTGTTGTGCAGCAGAATACTGTAGGATGTATGTGTCATGCAATCTTAACTTTCTGATAAACTTATGTAAATTAACTGCTAAGTATTTGGCACCATGGTCTGTGTTCATGTGGTACCATTAATAAGTAATTCAAATTAATAATAATTTACTGTGTACACATACCTGTTATTCGTATTATTGTACCAGAAGCGATCACCATCTCGTATTCTGGTAAACTGATCTTTAATTATTTCAGTGAAAAGCTCTCCTGGACCTTTATAAGTTTCCAATATTCCACCTACCCATACATCGACATTATTCATTGTATTGTTATATAACTTCATAAATGCTTGTTTAATCTGAAACCAAAATGGGGTACATTCTACTATACTTCCATGGCTAATTTATAGTCATTATTGTGTCATATATACTTATGTTACTGTACTTACTCTGACATTCATGTTGATATTCAAAGTTTCTTTGAGGTTAGAAAGTTTTAAGAAAGTTTTCATTCTTATAGTAGTACATTGTATGATGTACCATGTGACTAAATTCAGAATATTGCTATGATCTGTATGAGAAGCTGTACAGAAATATTAATTTTTGCATGTTTTTGCTAAACTATAATACCCTGCATGTTGCCTTATTTACCTCTGGATCTACATTTTTGAAGTCATCCAAATTATCTCGTCTCTTCAAGCCATATGCTTCACGGGCAGTATTGTAATCTGGAAGACCATGATCGCGGCCTCTTTGAATATTGAGTGCCATTAGGTCTCGCCGTGAAAATTCTAGTGGGCCAAACACTCTCCCTTTTAATGAAACAGGGAAGCATATCACATTTTCCATTTATGTAGTGTGAAAACTCCTTAGAAGAAAAATCATCTTTAGGGTAAAGATCATGTAAACACAATTTAAGAAGTTCATCATCTTCATATACTGAATTATACATTTGATATTGTGCACAGACTAGGGTAGGTAATGCCTCATTTAATTAGTCGGTCTGTTATTCTCCCAGGATCTTTAAAAGTTCTTCTTTATTTGTTCACCCACTGCTTTTATGATGAATGTGGTAATCTCTCATCTTGCTTTGTGTAATTTGAATATTTTAACTTTTTATGTGGTATGGTAGTGAATTGATTGACTAGGTACTCTATTATGGACCCGCATCATGAAGTGATGTAATAACATAGCTTGCACTGGGGAGATAAGAAAGAAAGGTGCCATGTTTCAGTCCTCTGCTACTGTACAAACAATAATATAGATATAGGACAAAGTATTGTAATCTATTGAGTATCTGTAACCTGACTTATGGTGTCATGTCCTAATTGTATCAGTTTTAACGGTTAAGTACCAACCTAGGATTTTTCATTGAAGGACGGCAAATGAAACCGCTAGTGAAGCAGTGTATGTGAGGTCTTGAAAGTTAAGTAACTGCAGTGAATTAGTAAAAGCAAAATATAGTGTTACTGTTTAATGTGGGTGGGTGTGGTTGTCTTCATAGTATATGTTCTATAACTTTATGCATGCATTCTTATGTATCTGCCATGCCTGAAAACACTGCTGGGAACTGTTCTGCAAAAGCAAGATGCTGTTGTCACATTGTTCTGAACGTGAAGAAGTAATTGGAAATAAGACCTTTTCAAGGAAATTCTTCATTATTGTCAGCAGGAAACTGTTGTAGGTGGCTAAAAGTAGCATTTGCAATGGAAGTTTCAATTCTGGCTCTTGTTGCTTTGCCAGAAGTGTGGTGTTGGAAGGTGAAATTGTATATTTTAAAATTCACTTCATCCACCTAAATTTGGTCTCTTTTGGGAACACAGCTGTAAATATTCCAAAACTAGAAAGTAGAATGCTTGGGTATTTTGGAGGAATAAAATTTGTTGGGACTACAGACTTTTTCGTTGGAGAATGAGAGTTTTTTACCTGGTCTGACAGGAATATTCAGGTCTCATCACTAGTCACTGTGTTTTCCAAAACACTGAGTTCTTGACATTGCTCTTAGTTCTGAGAGAATTCTTTTTTCCTGTTTGTGTGTGTGTGTGTGTCAAACTGAATGCTGGCTAACAAGAACACAGACACAAAACACACTGAATCACAGTCACTGACACAAAACTGTCATATCATGTTGTCACCTGCACCAGCTCACTAGCTCACCAGTGTTTACCAATTTCTGCCCAAAGCATCAGTCTGGTTGTACAGGGTGATCAAAAACCCTCTGTGCACCTGCTTGCTGTATTGTAATCATCAGGTGCACAGAGACTTTTTGATCACCCTGTATAAGTTTGACACCTTGTATGTGATACTGTGTCACAGAAAATATGGTGATTGAAATAAGGTGTCAAAAGTCAAACCCTAAAATTTGATATTAATTATCTTTCGCTAGCCGCATTCATGACTTCTTGATGTATCACATTTGGCTTTACACAGATAAGAAGCTTTAAACAATACTTTTGTAGCTACTGTGAAGCAGTAACATTAAAATTTAATGAAAAGCACTTCGGACCAATGCAAGTAAGGTGTGATGTGTCTTTCTGGATAGTATGTTTTGTTAGAATGTACTTGATGATGAAAATGTAGTTGATTACCTCGTAAATCTTCAACAATTTTGTGATCTTCTTTTTCACATAATTGGAAGGCCATGCCCATCAGTAAACGGTCAATATCTATAACATCATCTGCAGTTTTAGCTTGAATAAATTCCTACAAATGGAAGAAAATGTTCAAATGTTGACAAAAGCTAGTACCTTCAGTGCTGAAGTAAAGGCTTCAATCTGATCACAGAGATATTGTGTACAATATTTAGAAAGGGGATATTGTTATGCATTTAAAGACATGAGTAAATAAACTTTAAATGTCCAGCTACAAGAACTGAATCAGCAGTAAGTGAACAACACTGTCAGTGATACATGTAAAATCATAATGAACATTTTCAGAAGTATATGTACTTCTGAACAGGACACATGTTTCTATTCTTGTTAAATTCATGCACTTTTATTCTCCAAAGACAAAAAATATACATCTGCCTTCCTAGCTTTACAGGTGTGAACTTATTTTCCTTAACTTTAGTTGACTTTATGGTACAGAATTTTTTTCTTAACCTCTTTCATGCTAGTTTGTAGGTAATGAAGTTGTTTTCCATTAGTACATTTCCATGGAAACATGTTATTTATGTTAGTGAGAAGTATGCTATGTAAGAGCCCTCTCCTTCACAATTAGTTGGTAGTATGGTGATGTAGAAATAATCATACCACCAACCAAAGCATTGTCAAACAATGCCAGTTGCGTGGTTCATACCTGTCAGATGTTGACATAATAACATATTGGAATCCCTTTCATCCTTAAAATCTACATTACTTACAGATTTTAATTATAAATTTTTGTCTACTATTTTATGTATTTATTATTCCTTTATTGGGAATAACAGCTAATTTATGTATTTTATCGTGCTAATTGTGAAGGAGAGGCCTCTTATGTAACATACCATTCCAGTTATGTACTTATATTTCTAACTGATTGGCTGAACACAATGGCCAAAACATGTTGTAGAAAAGTAAATAAATGAACGTACAGTGTTCAAGTGTTGTGTTTCTCTGGATAATAGATCAATATCGATATGCTAAAGTTTCTTTTAGTGTATGTGACTTACAAATTGTCTGCAATTCTGGATCTCAGAAGCTGAAGGGTTAAAGTTCAATTGTGTATTTCAGATAAGGCATTATTATTCTTGGGACCGCGGTACCACAGTGGTTAAGGTGCTGTGCTACAAATCGGAAGGTCGCTGGTTCAGTCCCAGCTGGTGTCAGTGGATTTTTCATTGACATAAAATCATTCCGGTCGCACTAAGGCCCTGGGGTCGACTCAGCCTCTAACAGAAATGAGTACCAGGAGCATTTCCTGGGGGTAAAGGCGGCCGGTGTGTAAGGCTGACAACCTACCACCATCCTGT
>Ga0136643_10002936_pt1 | contig 22574 bp, 15 predicted proteins | sample TergutLab28metaG_FD_96883 | JGI IMG/M metagenome (GOLD analysis project Ga0136643, IMG submission 96883) | Labiotermes labralis P1 segment gut microbial communities from Petit-Saut dam, French Guiana - Lab288 P1 (version 3) (version 3) | ecosystem: Host-associated > Arthropoda: Insects >... | reverse complement strand
TGTGATAAGTGCATTCAGAATACAGCAACTGCATTACTGTGATAAGTGCATTCAGAATACAGCAACTGCATTACTGTGATAAGTGCATTCAGAATACAGCAACTGCATTACTGTGATAAGTGCTTTCAGAATACAGTAAGTGCATTATTCAAATGAAAGAACACTATAAATATAGCACACTGCACAACTGCAACAGCATTTAATCTGACTGCACAAGGTTTTTTTTGTCATTCTTTCACAAACATCATTTTCATTTTTTAACAGTTTTGATACATTTTCCATACACATTACACCAACTAAAACTTACCTGTATTAACTGAAATTCTCCAATTTTTGTATTAAACTGTTGTCTTTCATGAACATACTTGAAAGTAACATCACAGCAGGCCTGCATTATCCTGTAAACAACGAACGTACACACTACTGTATAAAATATAAAGTAATCATGTCAGAGCAGAACACAGTCAAGACAATTTAAGATGTTCCTTTGGGACCAGGGTCAAAGAACACCATCAGCACATCAGTATCCATACTTGGTAGTAGAGTGCAGCAATGCACCCAGCTTGATGACAGCAGTATCCAGACATGACAGAATATAGCTGTGCACCCAACTTGACGACAGCAGAATCCAGATACACCAACCAAGCCACAAAGGAAGTAATACAGAGACTGCTTGTCTCAGCTTCTAATTACACCCTGAATTAATGCACAAATTTCTCTTTAAGGATAAGACATGCTCTTCCATTTGAGTCAGCATTTATCACCCACAGGCCTAGGCCATTCTGTGTACTAGTATTAATAAGGGCTGTTGCTGTTAATTGTTTCAGTAGCCTGGTTATAGTTAGCTCTCTCTCCTGTCTCCTACTGCAAGCTCTGCCTGACTTTCCTTCTTTGTACAATCCCTCCATTCTACCTACATTATTCTCCCCTATTCCAGCTCCACTCACCTATACCCTGAAGATGGCAGCACCACATTCTTCTGAACTGGTAATCACCCACAAGCCCACAGTTTAAGAAACACGTTTCAAGAAATGCAAACATCATTCAGGATTCTAGCAACTATCCTCAGGTCAGTTCAATGCAATGGCTGTACATACCACTCACTATGCACAAACATGACATTAAATAAGAGAGCATCAGTCAGTGGGAATACACTCATAACAGCACAGCAGCAAATACACAACTATGTTGCTGCACAATAGTTTATATATGTTGGTAAATTTTTGGGGTGATGAACAGCAATACCGACTGTAATGATAAACACAGCACACCAGTATTTCTGTCCTGTTACTATGGGAAAACTGCAGTGAGAATTAGACACTTGCCTTAATAAAAGTCTTGTTTCACTTTGTTAGAAACAATATTCAGTGCAACGATTTACAAGAGAATCAATGTCTGCCAACATTTGAAATTACTGAAGTCGGTAATCTTCATTTACAAGAAAATGCAGCAGAAATACTCTACATGCATTGAAGAGTAACACAAACATTATGCATAATCTGAAGTTTTCAAAATAGTGTTGTTGAACCTTCAAGTCTTCTGGGATATTATGTTGTATCGATGGGGGAGTATTTTATGATGATCAAAGGACCATAATGCCTTCATTTTCACTCCACAAAGAACAGCCCCTACTAAATTGCTACCCACTCATGCTACTGCCATCCTGATCACCTGCACCTCACAATACATCCTACATTCCTACATGGCTATATTTCTTGGACTGTTAGATCCTACAGCTGAATAAGCTACATTCCTCTGAAACACTGGGAAATTTCCACCTGATGCAGCCTCAATTCCCAGGAATCTTGAATACTCACAAACATATTAGATTACCGATAGGGGCACATGTATTATTTTAGCTTACCCCAGTGACCCTGCAGCCAGGATTAACCTCTCCAAATCCAGTCCAGTCAACAGGACATAGACACCTTTGTTCTCTTCACCCAGCAGATTCTTAGCCGGCACCTTACAGTCTTCAAACACCAGTTCTCCAGTATTGGAACCCCTCATACCAAGCTTATCCAGTTTCGGACCAGCTCTGAAACCTTCAAACCCTTTTTCCACAATAAAAGTTGAAATGCCATGGTGCTGTTTTTCAGCATTGGGATTTGTGCGGGCATACACCTGAAATGAAATTGAACGACATACTGTAAGACATCATATATTAAAACAACCTGCTTGGGTTCATATAACAGGATATTCTAAAAATGCCTAGACCAATGATGATATGGGGGGAAACCTGTGAGTTTGCTTCTAGACAAACACCTTATAAGCACTTTGTGTTTCCTGTGACAATCAATAACATCAGCAATGACCACTTAAATTCAATTTTTTTGGACCTTCCTAGAGGCCTAATGTAAGGCAAACCCAAAACACAACCATTACTTCTGTTTACTGTTTCAAAAATAGTACCAGAGAGAGAGAGAGAGAGAGAGAGAGAAAGGCCACAAAACTTAAATCAACACAAAATATTCCACCTTCAGGCCAATGAACTGTAACTTATTCACTGTCCTCTCAATTTAATTACAGGTGGCTTCCCTACATTTTGCATTGGGGTCAGCATTACAAATTCAAACAGAAGAGTATAATTTACAGGAATCTGTCAGCAAATAAGTTTGCATGGCACACAATATAATAAACCTGTGATGACTGTGACTGTATCAGGAATTAATTACCAAGCAATTAATATCTGTTTCCAGCATTGAAGCAAAATCCTGGTGCACACAGATTGAAATATGACCACCAGTTGGAAACATTTACAACAGAATGGATAAGAACACAGGACATGAACTGATATCAACAGGAAACAGAAAAGCTTAATGCACGATAGGGTTCATCTGTGGTTGCAACAACGTGAGAAAGAAGGTGAGTAGCAGTACAACTGATTTGCACTCTTCTTATTAGAGTTGAAAACAACCCAAAATGTATGTACTGCAAAATTATCGGCTGACTTACTCTCATATAACAGTAACTGTGCAGCCTCTCTACAATTTGTGATGCACCTTACCACTACTATATCAGCATCTGGCCCATTTGTAATCCAAAACTTGCTGCCATTCAATATGTAGTAATCACCACGCTTCTCAGCTTTCAACTTCATTGACAGTACGTCTGATCCTGAAGTCGTTTCTGACATCGCAAGTGCTCCGATATGCTCGCCTGAACACAACTGAAAGAAAATGAACCATAATTAAATGAGACACAAAATTTGTTTTAATTTTTGTAATAATGTGTCTACAATGTCAAATTTACACGCACCAAAGAGTCTACTTAAATAAAATAAAAATATAACAATACAGTAAAGTTAAAACATCAGTCCAAAAAAATTAATTAATTAAATTAGAAAAAATCTGAACAACTGTTAATGCCAGTATTTCTGGCACTGTCCATAATTGCTTCTGCTTGTTGGTTAATGCACATCCCTAAATGGCAGTTTACAGTCACAGCTGATACATTCAGAAAGTATCTCAGCATATTCTGCAAAAGCTTTCAAGCATTTATTCTGAAATACATGAATTATTTGTGTATAACTATTTCTGCAGCCAGAATAGCTCAGTCAGTATAGTGACAAGGCAATGGGCTGGACAGACTAGGAGGTTGTTTTGATTCCTAACAGGGGCATGACACCATCTCTTCTCCAAAGCAACCAGAGAGGCTCTAAGACCCACCCAGCCTCTTGTTCAATGGGTACAGATGGTTCTTTCTGTAAAGGTAAAGTGGTTGGGGCACAAAATTGACCACTCACCTCCATCCAGGGCTGAGATTAAAAATGGGTGAAGCTGTAACTCTACTCTTGCCTTGTCTTCATAGTGTGCACAGGGACAGCTTTACTTTACTTTGGTGGTTTAATAAATATGAACCCTTCATCATCACCATCACCAATCATATTTCATATAACATCTGTGTATTCCAATTGTGTCAGACAATCACTAACTCCAATTCCACATGTCAAATGAACTGTGTATGATAGCCTCAGGCACACAGACATAATGGATCACAACTGTGGTGCTGACTGCAAGCCAAACACAGTCTGCTCAGTCACATACTTTTATTCTGGAAATGATGGTGTATAAGGTCATTTCCAGATGAAGCACCAGTCACCTTACAGAAACTACTGTAACATTTGCCTGATCAACTATGCAAAAGAGGAAAATGTCAGTCCGTAATGGGATATGACCCACCACAAGTCCCATATTTAGCATGCTGAATCATGTGTCCACAGTTTGCGGTTTGTAGTGCCACAGCTGGCTATTCCTACGTGTTACAGTTAGGGACAGACCTTGTGTGTCAGATATTTTGCTAGCCCCCCGCCTACACAAACATAGCTCGCCACCCTATCTGCTAGAGTATGTGCTGTTTCTGTGAGCTACTGTGCAGTGGGTGAGGCAATGTGCTTGTGTAATGACAGTAGTGTATTGTTACCACATGACAGAACGTGGCAAATGAGCTTGCAGTTAGATGTGGTCATTGACGGATATGTAACTCAGTCCCCTGTTTGTAATCACCTGCAAGTAGTGAAAATACACCTACCACCACTGTAAACATTAAAATCACACTAACTACTGACTTGTGTCAGCCCAAGGAAAAACTAGACAAGCTGTAAACCAAGGTCAGATGTGCTGTGCCCAGCACAATTACTGTATTCTACGGACTGCAAGACAGTCTACTCTTCCCCTGGAAAACAGTGCATGGAGTGTTTTTGCATCTTATGATCTGAAAGCATGTCAATATATCATCCCTCCACAATTTTTTTCAGGATTTTTTTTTGGAATTCACTCAGTGAGACTGAGAAACTTTCTCCCTCTGTCTAAAAAAAAACCCCTTTCCATTGCAATTTCTGGAAGCTGCCCCCTCGTGGCTCTTACCTCTCTAAGTTCAACAGAGTAAGTTCTATGCACTATTCATGTGAATGTCATTGCACTGAGAATACACAGTTGTCTTCTGCTCTCCTTAGAGGCACATACAAGTTACAAGGGTGGGGAGGAGCAACCACTCACCCTACTACTGAATAACTTAGCCTCTGTGCAGGCCTCAAAGAGGATGCCTTGGGTCTCGAACCCATGGCGAACTACTACAATGATCAATAGAAACTTCATACACTGTGGCCATTTTGTTGAGTAAGCACTACAATTGCTGGACTGTATGTTGATAAAAATACAGTGCTATACTGTGAAGCTACAACACTTTACCTTTGGCAAGTACTTCTCTTTTTGCTCCTGGGTGCCATGTCTAAAAATCTGATTCACACAGAGATTGGCGTGTGCTACATAGCTCAGACCGATAGCTGCTGATGCTCTACTCAGCTCTTCCGCTATAATAACCTGAGACAAGTATCCAAGATCTGATCCCCCATAATCACTGGAGATTGTTGGACCAAGACCTCCCAACTCACCAAGCTGACGCCAGAAGGTCTAGAAACAAATAACTCATTAAACAAACAAATATAACCAAACAAACATACCTTTCTTATGAAACTACAATATGTCAGTAGATACAGGAGTCTGTCTACTCACTCTTAAAGCAGGAAATTCATTCTTCTTATCAATTTCATAAGCCTTTGGTGCAAGTTCTTTTTGAACAAAACCAAACACAGTCTGTCGCAGCTACAAAGAGAACACAAAACATTACACATAAAATGTTCTACATTGTGTGTTGTGGAATGTCTGTAAAATATAGTAGGTGCTTCAAAAATTCTAGGCACCATAACAAATCACCTAGGTGCCATGCAGACCTGGCCTGGCACTGGAATACACTATGCTGAACAGAACTGTACAACCTCCAACTCAAAATCAAATTTTTATCCACACACTGTAGCGTGTTCAAAATAACAACAAAAAATTCCTGTTAACTTCCACCTTCTACTGTGTAGATGAGTTTATATCACAAAGAAATGACAACGCAATCTTGTCTGGTTACAAATTTTGTATACAGTCTTGATCTTGAATACATAGGATGATTTAAAATTTGGATGTCTAAACTGTGGGTTTTGATTTGGTCATTCACAGTCTGAAATGTTTTATATATATATATATATATATATATATACACACACACACACATTTGATTCTCAACAGACATGATTTATCATTATCTGAACGTAAACAAGATAAGGTATCTGAACAAGTATTAACCTGACAATTACAGCTTGCAGTATGTGTTCAAAATGACCATCATCAGCCTTCAGTAAACAGGCATGTACCTTTGTCAGTCAAGCACATATTTTGTAACCTGTTCATTAGGATTGTACTTCAGCAGCCAAAATACAACAAAATGAAGCACCTCACATATCCTGTTTTTACTGGTACACCAAGTATTTCATGTGTACCAACAGATACAATTCTAGCAGACGGAAGTCTGGAGATCGGTGTTGCCAATGTGTTAGCCATAAAGACAGGTCTATCACCCAGTGTAGTGATGAATGGGATATGTTCTCAATAAACAGCCAAAAGGGAAAGGTGCTGCATTATTTTAATCAAAGACATCCTATTGTGTTTTAATTCTCACAATAAAATGAATAGTTTATTATGTCAAAAACACAACAATATTATATAATTATTGGTATTTTGAAACATGCTGCCATAACAAAATGCGAATAATTACATAATATTGTTGTTTTTGACATAATAAATTATTTGTTTTATTGTGTGCTGCATTATGTTGCCAGTACAATTGAAATTGCTTCTGAAAGTATATCTTTTACAACACACTGATGTTCTTTCCACATGTCAACATCCACAGCTTCACAGCTCTTGAGAACTGGCTGTACAATTGTACAGCACTTATGACTAGGACTGACATCTAGAAATTAACATATGAAGTTGCGAATCAGCCAGCATATTGATCACTATCACGTATTTGATTATAGATGTTGTATGTACTTCTGCATATGCCTAGTTGTGTCTAAATGTACTATGAATAATATCATATATTTCCATAGCTATGTTATTTAGTGTACAGCACTGTTTATATTTCCTGGCAAATGTTCTGTAACTGCACTGTACTCCTTTATATTTTCTAGGATGTGACATACAATACTCTGACTTGTCCCACACCTTATTTTCTTATATCTATATAAGCACTTTCCAAACTTTCCTCAACAACTACACTTCAAAGAATTTTGATGCCAGTACATTGTAAGTAATAAGATGGACACGTGGTTATGTATTAGGGACAGGTTTCTGTCGACAAGACCTAAAAAGTGCTAAAAAGGCATGTTGAATCATATCCGTGATTTGGCCACGGCATATATGTAAATCATAAAATCATGCAACATTAATCACATTTTCATGGCAGTCAAGGAACAGGTGAAAAGTGGTGCACACCCTATCTAAGTGACAGAAGGCAATAAGTTGAAATAAAATAACTGAATGGTGCTCTTTTTTTTTTTAAGCTCAACTCTGTTCTCACTGGAGAGATTTTCGTTCTATTTCCTAGAAAATGTTCTGCAGACAAAATTGAATAGTGATGAAAAATGTACAGATGTGTTACAACCTGCTTTTGTTCCTCTGTGACACCATACATATGTTCGTCTATTGGGAAGTAATTTGACAGCGATCTTTGAATAGCGTTGGTCGCAGTCACTGATCTTCTTAGAAAAGTCGCAACGTTATTCCAGCACACCGCTCTTTGTAGCGCCATTGTTGACATCACTGTAGCCGTGCGCTGTTACACACTGCGCCGACACAACGGTACATTTACCAGATGAATGTTGTAAGCGGTCGATGAAACTTTTCGTAAACACAAAGGTCAGAAGATATTCTCCCACCTCTCGCTGGTTGCGAGTGAATGAGAGTATCGGTTATACAGGCATGCACCAACAAGGACGAAATTTAAATAGCACGGACTGTTCAGGCACGATTGTATAAAATGTTTTACAAGAGTTATCTTTAGTTGAAATCAGACACGAAAATGACTGATGAGTAATGCATCAGACTTTTTAAAAATAAAATTAAAAGCTTGGGATGTCTTATATGGAATTAAAAAAAAACCAAGATTAGACTACGTGATTGAAACTGAGTCGTGGAACGTAGTTATATTTCTATGTCTATAAAAGCAGTTCGAAAGTGTCACTTCACATATTTGGATGATTTTTAAAATCAAGCATAAATTATGCAATGTCTTAGGGTCAGTCCCACCCCTTCCACCCAGCGACAAATAATGGTGTCCAAACGGAAGCATCGATGTACTAACACAAGAAGCAGTATGTCAGTCGCTACGAAATGATGATGTAAATTCCGTTATCCTTCGACCGTGACCTCATAGCAATGTATCTGTGTCCTACGTGTCACTACGGACGTCAGTAGCACAGTAATTTTCTGATAAACGTTTACCCGCAATTCTTATCAGTTGACCGCTGACCCGAAGTTAAATTTGGATCCATAAACTGCTGAAGCATGCCACATACATGCCATACGGTAATATCATTTGTAACGTAGTGCGTACAGTAATTAGACTCGGCTGGACGTCCAAGGAAACCTTCGGTTCTTAGGAGGGGCAACAGATTTTCTTTTTCTGAAACGACCAGACCATCCCCGGAAAACACTCAGTCTGCAATGGGTACCGCAGGCTTTTATGTCGGGAGTAAAGCAGCCGGGACTTTAACCTAATAGCACGCTCCAATCTAGTGGCGAAGTTCAGAATGAGTGGAGTAATAGTTTTGTTCCCACATATGCCTTCATGGTGTACACAAGGAGAACTATTTTCCTATATTTCTCTAATGGATGGGCTATCTGATCATGACGAGTCAGCTCCTAGTTACAAAGAACACAGAATGGATTTCCACATATCAAAATTGCAGAAAATGAAATAGATAATAAAGGGCGACACTGTTCATTAATTTACAATGTCTAGGCAGTAAGAATTGTAAATCAGTTTTTAATTGGCTATGATGTTATTTCATTTGTTAATACATTTCTAAACATTTTGTGAATTTTTCAAATGCCTTTCCCCACCAAACCAGGTAACGAATGTTGGAAAATGTATAATTAACCCTTATCCTGCTAATGTGAAATATAAGGTGAGCTCCTAATAATGCCAGCAAATGGCAGATGTGATTTAACTTGGCATTTAAAGGGTTAAAGGTATGAAAACATCTTTCAAACATACACAAGGTCTTAGCAAAGCAGCTGGTCTAGTAACAATCACAAAATGAAAATTCACTATGGGCAATATTGCAGTGTTTGAACTCTTAAAGACAGTAACTGTATAATTTACAGCACACACATATTAAGAGTCAAATAATAACATAAGAACAGTGTGGCAAACTGTGAAAAAGGGAGCAGGTAAATATTCTATAGAAAACCCTCAAATAAAACTAAGTGATAATATAATGAAGATTCCACAAATTATATAATTCTTATTTTCCTTTTAACGCTTGTAGAAAGAATTAAAAATAATAAGCACTAAACAAGGAAGACACAGCACAGCACCTAGCTGCACCATTTATAGAAACTTCCTAATGTAAATACAGGGTGTAGCAGAGGAAACACATGCTTTTCAAATGGCTAATACTCAGCAAGGGTGGGGTTGATGACGTTGGGCATGAGCCGACGGACAGCTCAGACAATGCAGTTTCAGTAGCCATGGCGCATTGGAATGTAGAGCATCGAGTGTTTGCCGTCGAGCAGTTTTTTAGGAACGGTGATTCTGTAGTTACTGTCCAACGTTCCCCTGATCTATCGATTTGCGACTTTTTTTTTTTGTGGGGATACCTCAAGTTTAGTGTACACGAACAGACTATGCACGATCAAAGAGCTGAAACTTTTCATTCACCAAGAAATCGCAGCTGTGCCCGAAAAAATGTTGGAGCGTGCGATGCAGGACTTTGAGGAGAGGCTCTGAATGTGTGTCCGGCAAGAAGGACATCATGTGACATTATTTTCCGTACGTAATTTGGTATGTACTTTAAAAATGCATTAAAATACCTTCTTTTTTGTGTAATTAAAACTTTTTTAATGTATAAATTAACAAAGTTATTCTTATATGAAAAACATGCGTTTCCTCTGCTCCACCCTGTATTATGCCCAAACCTATCAGTGACATTAAAAATATAGCACAACTAGAATCAAACAACTTTTGTGGTTGTGATGCAGTATTAGTAAACTTAGTCAAAAGCTGCAGACAATTCATTGGTACCTCATTAAGATATCTGTGTGACAAGTCAGTAACAGTGACAACTTTTCCAGAAAAACTTCTGAATTCGAAAGGGAAACCTCTGCACACAAAGGGTGACAAAACCTGCACGTCAAATTTCTGATCATTTTCATTTTTAACAGCATTCTCAAGTTATGAATAAGATGGCAAGGAATTTCTTCAAACCAAGAACTTTGTAGATGAAGATTCTGAATTTAGTTAAAAAAAAAAAGCCATGCACAGAAAGAAATCTTTAAGTTTTATAGCAAAACCTTGTGTGCTCATGATAATACAATGCATGTCAGTGGATATCATGCCATGTTGCTAAAGCATCTGTGCCGGTGACTGGTTATTACAATGAATAAACTTGTGTGGAAGTTAAGGTGTAGCTGGAGTAGTTCAAATTATATGTTCATGACAGAAAGCAAAAGGCAGAAATACAATCACCAGAGTTAAGATACAGAATGCACTGTCAGGGCAATACAAAAGGTGGTCTGGTCTTCTTGAAGAATCAATACTTTGTTCTCTTCTACTTCACACATGTATTAATGACCTACCCAGAACATCAATGCCAAATCCAAAGCTGTGCCTTTTGCAGAAGTTACATTGTTGCCATCACCACCACTATCATCAGAGCATCAGAGGCACACAAATGCTTGGCAGCAGGCTGCTGTGGTCACTACATTTTGTATGGTGGCTACCACATTTTTTAAAAATTTGTGCACTCCTGATCAATATTATTTCACATCCAGACACTGGTACATGGAGCAGACTGCTGCCTCAACCTTCAGTACAATCCAAGAACAGTATGCTGCACTGTATACAGTATGGACAGGCCAGACACCGAGCATTGGATCATTGGGCAGGGATGTTGGAACATGCCAGTACAATAGGAAGAGGATTTTCATGCTATTGAAAGACAGAAGGTGATTAGAGAAATATGGGAAATTTTCTTTGTATCAGTGCTGTGTGTTTTGCCTACAGTCCTGTTGGTTGTACATTTACTACGACGCCAACTGGCCCACTACTCCAACCGCCAGTAGGATGCAAGAAAACCGCCACATACAGCGGCACTTCAGCTGGACCTCTTATGTACATTTATTATCATGAATGTAAGTACAACCAACAGTAAATGCAATAAATGTTGGTCAACCCATGAAATATAATTATGTTAACTGCTTGATACAATACTGTACATTGATGTGGTTAAGCCCATTGCATTATATATCAGAGGCTCCATGAAGTGTCCATCAAGAACAATACTATTAATTAAAACCCAATTCAGCTACATGTTTCAGCTTATAGTTAAGTCATCCTCAGGCTGTACAAGACTATGTAATGAGGAAGTGTACAACATTGATGGATATTTATTGGTATCTTTGATATGATACAATTATTTTACATGAAATAAAAACATACAAATATACATGTGTATGTGTATGTGCATGCATATGTTTGTATCTAGAGAATAAAGAAATGTCTACTTGGAGAAGTACAGTACAAATGCAGAGGTACATACATTGATTTGTGGTGTCACGAGTGTACACAAATTTGATTTTAGTATTACCTTTCAGTTGAATAGAGACACTAAAGGAACAGTCACAGAATAAAGAAATGTGTACACTACTCAAAAGTGACGGGTGTTTCGTGATAGAGATGATCTAAATGACAAGACTTAGTTTCAAGTCAGAAAGGGTCTTTCGTTGATTGAGACAATTTCACATCTGTTCTGCTGAAGACCTTCTGAGGGCCACACTCAGTCACACACATTGAACTGGCCCTGAAATCATCCAAATACTTTGAGATAAGCCACACACAGCAACAAACTGTCAGTATCCACACAACAGTGTTTCTCTTCCATAGGCTATTTAATTAATTTATGTGCCAGTCAATAGTGATTCAGCTGTACAAGACCTTCTAGTGGGGTAATCAGCCCAGAAGTGAACCACTGAAACCTTTCCTGAGCCAGTTACATATATTTTAATATTTTAACCATCTGTTTCTCAAAAAGGGACCCTAATGTTATTTAGTTTCCAAAATTAAATAATAGTAATTTCAAGCATTTAAGGCTGGAAAATGTATAACACACCACAGGACAGACTTCACAGGACAGACTTCTACAGGTGTATGATCCATCTGTGGAAAGAAAACCACTGGTTATCAAGTTGGCAGTCTATTGGCTTGCATATTTATCATTTGAAAACTGTAGCGGAGGATTCAAGAACTGAAGGATGTGATGCTGTGTCAGTGGGTAAGTGACCACAAGGACAATACAATCCTTTGAAATGCTGAGAACTACCCAACCTGTGACACAGCATCACATCCAAGAAAAGTTCAGTCTTCAAGTCTAAGAACAGCTACTTGAAGTACGTACCACTCACAACCCCATCTCCTGTAACAGTATGCAATGCATTATTCACAGTACATATCACCATAAATTATGTGGCATTCAGTGCTAAAATTGTTCAACTCCAGCAACATGACCATATAAATACGTAATGTGCATACAAATAATTATGTCACAAAACTGAACAGCAGTTGCCAAAAGGCAAGTATTTGTCAGCTGATCAGAACTGTTGATTTAAAAGAAGAAACAACATTTCTGTTATTCTAGACTCAGTATTATTCTAGTTAAGTCTACTTATGAACTAACTGATTCTAAGTCCTATATACTGCACTGCACAGCAAGGGGTTTTCCAAGCAATTCTAATATTGTTAATGTACTTAATCTGAGTGCTTAATTTTTATAAATTAAATTGTGTCCCTGTAAGGGTAACGCAGATTCCTTTTGGTGAATAATTTGTATAATAATAACATTATACAGCTGCAAGAGTGTATCAAATTTTTTCTGTTTGCTGTATACATTTTAAGAAACAAGTCCACAGGTAATGGACAGATTTTGTAAAATCTTCAAATATGTCAGCCAGCAGGAATATGTATATTGTATACAAGTAAAGAAATAAAGTTACAAAATTGTTGTACCTAAAGAATAGCTTGTATTTCTGTATAACACTGAATCCTTTGTTCTGATATCCAGACATCTATACATTAAATAGGTGAATATGCTATAGTTTGATTTGTGGCTTATTTTCTAGTCTTGGCAGCATGTATTGAAGTTAATAGGAAAACCAACAGCATATTTATGTTTACTTCTTAAAACTTTCTCTAATATTTGCGAAATGCAAAGAAATAATTCAGTTTCGGTAATAAATAACAGCCACCGTAGGCTGAATGGCTCTCACCAAAACACAATGCCACATCTGTACATCAAGTGATTTGCAGTGCTATGCACTTCCCCTTACCTTGTCTCAAGTGAAGGGGATGAGCTGAACTGCAGCTTCATTATCACCAATCGGTAGCTCAGGAGCATCCAAAAAGCTCTCCATCTTCTCTAGTAAATTTGTTGCTACTCCAGCAAACTCTTCCCACAGCTGATAATATTCTGAAGTAGCCAGTTCCTCATTCACTTCTGTACCTTCTACAACTCCAAACAAACGCTCCTCATCTGTAAGGCAGTGTGAATATTAAGCTGTAGAACTGGGTAGCTCAATTAGTGTAGTAACTAGGTTGCATGGTGACTGCCTGGTGAATAGTGTTTGGTTCCCTATAGGGGTCATTAAGGCATGACACTAATCACTCATATTCATCAAGTAATGAAGGTTACAAATGACCAGTACCTTCACAAGAATGCCACGGCTCATTATAAACTGCAGATCCAATGCTTTGCCTTTTACCCTGAGTAGAATGTCAAGGATGGTTCCTAACATATGCTTAACAAGCTCATGATGCCAGGGGTGGCAACTGTGGTCGTCCAGTTTGGTCATATGGAAATACGTGTACACAAGCACCATTACTAACAGCACTGTGGTAGGTGGGACAACACAGCGGTGGGACACGTACGTCAGTGCCAAATCTACCCACTCATGAGTCCTGGCACACATACATTTAAGAAACACTGTGGTTAATAAAATAAACAATGGTTACATTTTGTACTGAAAGGGGAAGAGAACATATTCTTTCTGTTCCTAAAGGTTTAATGGTCTACCAGCCTGACAGGACGTCAAGAGATGCAACAGTATGCATTCTCAAACTAGGCACTGTCCAACTTCATGCTCTAGTTGCTTGTATGATCAGGACCACGCAGTAACAGAAGACTCAGTGGGTTCTACAGCTATTGAGGCTGTGGTGGTTAGTATGAATGTTAACGTTAATATTAATGCTGGCAGTAAAGCCCTGACTGTCAAGTCCACAGTCTAACATTTTACTGAGTGCTCTATCACTTAATGTACTTAAACCTCTGAGCCACATTAACACTCAGTTAGATATCTTCACAGTGAAATCTACAGTCAAGTAAATTATACTAATGCAGATGTTATTTATGAGCCAGGGGTTGACTCAAGCAGTAACAATTGTTATTTGTATTTGTATTTGAGACATAGCTGGTTTGAATCTAGACTGCAACATACACATCTGTGACAAGTATTCATCAGTCCCGTCAGGCATGCAACAGAACAGCACCTCAAAATTAGGGCATAACTCCTTTCTTTTATATCCTTTCCAATTCACTGTTCACTGAAAATCCTACTGTTTGATGCTGCGTAATCTGTGGTACTGAAAGTGTCATTGAAGAAACAGGGCAATATTATTATTGCTCTGTTTGTACATGTGTACCAAGAAACATGGTAATGACAATGCTTGAGTAAAAGAGACCACTGAAAATATCTGTTACCTTTCCTATTCAATGGCAATATTTATGAACAGTAAGCCCTCCTAGTATCACCCTGAAAATGACAAAGTGTTTAGGATGGCTTTAAGAGAGAAGGAAGAAAGATTCTTGTAATGTTTGTCATAGGTCAAAGTAGTTGTGATGCTTGATGGCAATAATGATTCTTGAACAGGCATCTCACCTAACAAGTCCACCAATATTGCTAGCAAGTGGTTAGTCTGATCAATTCCGAGAGCAGCATGGAGATTTGTTGATTGTGTGCAGTAGTTCCACAGTGCCTGACACACCAGTGTTGCCAGATGCCAGTCCGCTTCACCGAACTCATTTAATACCCTAGTCAGTCTGGAAGGGAAACAAAGAGAACTGATTTTACTGTGTGCTTATGTACATGACAATAGAACTGTAAACATTGTACTACTGTCTTCAAATCCAGTCATGAAACAGCTGACTAGTGAAGAGTCAGAACAAACTTATCTGAGCTATATGTTGGTCAACATTAAGAGTTCATTACAACATGCCCGAACTTATACAACGTAAGTAACATTACACAGATACTAAGTTTATAATATCCATAGGCTCGTTTGTCTTATCATGGCCTATTGTCAATATTATTAACACTTTTCAGATCAGGAAATATCCATAGAGTAAACAAAACATACCTCCACCACACAAGGAGGTATGTCTTATCAGAAGCCTGTATAATAACCTACAGATTTTGGGTTGCCACAACACTATGCCTATATCGATTACATAGATGAGAATTGCTTCATGGTTACAACAAATTGGACGTACATGGAGGTATGATTTATCTTTTAACCTCCATACCTACACATGATGTCTGGAGACCTGCCTACTAGACCACGATATTTCATATAGACTTTTAAAAATGTGCATGTTTTCTTGTGAACTTGACTCTGATTGGTAATATTCAAAGCCTCATTAGATACTCAGGTTTGAACCAACAGTATGAAGTGATTGTAAGGCCACGACTAGATTGTACTTACCCATACCAACTTGTAATTCTTTCATCTGTTTTTGGGTTTGTTTACGAGTGCTATCCTTCACTAACAATAAGAAACTATTCATATAAATAACCTCTGTTCAACTAGAAACTTTTAGTACAATAAGTGACATAATTAATTATATTTTTAATTGATTTTTTATTGTACAGTTGGATGCTCAATTATTTGAACCTTTATTGTAAATGATATGGGATCCCATAGAGTGCAGGCTTATATTGTACCTTGTATATGTTTGCATTGGCCTGATGGTGGCTGTTTTACAGCCGAAACATGTGGCCCTGATGTGTGTGTGTGTGCGTGTGTGTGTGTATGTATGTATGTATGTATGTATGCATGCATGCATGCATACGTATGTATACGTATGTATGTAATTGATATTTCATAAATGTGCTGATATACATATGTTGTGTTTTAGACAGTAAAATACATATATTATAATTAATATTTATTATTACTCTCTGGTATCAATTTGTGAGATAGGATTCAAATAAAGCATGAGCTTTTGTTTGTCAGTCCATAGAATTTCAATGTATACAGTAAAATATGATTAACACAATCAAAAGCTTTTTCCAGACCACAGCAGATACCACCAACCATTACCTTGTTAACAGCATTTAATATTTCACTAATAAAACCACAGGCCCTTTTCTGTTGAAGACCTTGTCCTAAATCCAAATTGTTTATCAACTAGTATATGATTATTATTTAGATGCTGAAGCAGTCTTACACAGATAACTTTTTGAAAACCTTTGAAAATGGAGTTAATAAAGACACCGGTCTGTATTCAGCCATTTTTTGTCTGTCACTTTTTTTTTAAACAGTGCTTTTATTACTGAGCAGTTTAATGGAGAAGGAAAGATTGCTAATGATACATGATGTATAGGTGAACTGATAGCAGTTTGCTACATACATGATGTACAGGTGAACTGATAGCAGTTTGCTACATACATGAAGTACAGGTGAACTGATAGCAGTTTGCTACATACATGATGTATGGGTGAACTGATAGCAGTTTGCTACATACATGATGTATAGGTGAACTGATAGCAGTTTGCTACATACATGATGTACAGGTGAACTGATAGCAGTTTGCTACATACATGATGTACAGGTGAACTGATAGCAGTTTGCTACATACATGACGTACAGGTGAACTGATAGCAGTTTGCTACATACATGATGTACAGGTGAACTGATAGCAGTTTGCTACATACATGATGTACAGGTGAACTGATAGCAGTTTGCTACATACATGACATACAGGTGAACTGATAGCAGTTTGCTACATACATGATGTGCAGGTGAACTGATACCCATATGAACTTACAGTTTTTAAGATTTCATAATTTTATCCATTTCTTTAGTTGATGTATGGTTCAATTTTATATTTGTGAAAGGGCTGTTCAAGGTGTGTAGCAAGTACCATGTAGGATCACTACTGTTTTTATTAGCAACATGATTGTCATTTATTTTATTTACAGTAATTTTTTCAGCTATTGACAAAAGTAATTACGGAAGGCATCTGAAGTAAGTTGGCAATTACTAATGGTGTTAATGGTATTAGTAGTATTAATGGTATTAGTGGTATTAATGGTATTCCCATCAACATTTAACAAACATGTATCTTTATTTTTAACCTTCCTACCTATTTCAGACTTTATAATATTTCAAGTGGTTTTCATTTTTTTTATCAGACTTCAAAATCTGTCTCTTATGGTTGGCTATTTTTGTTTCTTTAATAACATTTGTCAAATTTATGCAAAATTTTTAATTTAGAGTCATTTATATTTCTACTAATTAAGTAGAGATCTCTTCTGCAGTGACATATGGTTTTTATACTCGGTATTATCCAAGCATTATTTATTACTCCTCATTTAATTTGCTTATGGGAAAACTATATTAGAAAATCCTTGAATTTGTATTAAGAAAAGAGTTAAACATTGAATCAACATTACTGCTATAAGTAAGACTATCAATATCACTGCTATAAATAAGACTATCCCATGTTTCATAACTTAATTTAATCATAAATTCATTCATGGTACATTTGTTGATTTTTTTTTTGTGGTTTGAATTTCACAGTTTTGTTAAATGAGGACTACCTGCAGTCCATTGACATCTGAAAACCAAATGACAAATTCTGCGCAATGCAACGTGACAGACCATGCTATTTGAAAATTAAGAAGATCCCACACAATATTCAGGCATGAAAATAAGTCCCATGGCATGACCTCTCCTCACATCTCCCTCAAGGTGTTATTCTTTCCCATTCAGCACATGCCCATCCACCCCTCCCAGTTGTCTAGCCATTCTGTTGATAGTAATAACCTTCACTAGCCAAAAATTACTTTTGGCTACATGACACAGGAGACAGAGGAACACAACAACAGATGCAGTTGGGTTGGGGGTGGGCGACATGATCATGTTCATCCCTACCACCCATGCGAATTCTTTCTGTGACCTCTGTACAGCTTCATCTGGCTAGCCTATGCGTCTTTCAGATGAACTCACATGTACTGCACTACACTATTCACAGAATCCATGGCCAAATTCTCACCCTCTTACCAACAGCGGTGAATAATTTAAGTAACTACCCAATGTAACAACTGTCAAGCAATGTAATATGTTCATCAACAGGGGACCTGGTGGTCTCCGGCTCTGAAACCGAACTCCCATCCAGAGGATTCTGAGTTTGATACCAGGTCAGAGCTGTACATAAGTTTATGTGCTCATAGAAGACACCTTCAGCTCAGCCAAAGATAAAATGATTTGAATGTGAAGCGTATCAGTCCCTTCTGTGGTTGGTGCCTGCCTTAAGCTGTCTGTCCCCTTTGTTGACTGTCATTCTTACGACAACAGGATGAGCCACCATGCTGCACAATGTGTCTAGCCCTTGCATTTAAGGAATTAGTAATAGCTGAAGTGGGTGTTGGATCTAACAGATACAGGATACTTATTTAGCTCTATAAGTAATTCAGATCTGCACTGAAATCACTGTACTTGCAACTGTGTGCCACTCTTATTGATCAAACATTTGTCCACCATGTTGAGTCATGTCTTCTTGTCTGCTATACTATCATATTTAGTACAAAACAGATAACGAACAAGAACACATATTTCCATGAACTAACAGGCCACACAAGTTCCAGACACTGTAACATACATGTTATGTGATATGCAGGACACTGCTGGCATAGTACAACATATGGCATCACACCCCATGAGACTGTCCTAATACTCATCACTGCTGTTTGAACTTCAAAACTCACACAAGAACACTTTTTGTTGCACTCATAAATTAGGTTTATTTAGTGCAGAGAAAGCATATGCATGACATGACATTACTCTGAAAGATAATTTGTTCCACTTAAAGCAAACTGTATGCCTGTGAAATACCTTTCTATCCCATGGCCCTCCTTCAGTGCAACTCGTTTGTCCCAGTCTGCCATCATGTTCACCAGAATGCCTACAGTTGTGCAGAGAAGTTCCTGGTCATCCCAGTCCAAAAATTTTAGTAACTGATCCCATGCACCACTCTCTACAAGGAAGTCTCGTGTATCCTTCGATCTGGTCAGGTTCCCATAGACCCTTGTTGCTTCCACCAGACAGTCCTTGTTGCTTGTGTTTAGCAGAGAACACAATGCTGCAACATTCAGTTGTGTCCTGAGCTCTGACACACAGGGTATCACTAATTCATTACATAAGTAACAAGAATGTGAAGGCTGTACTCCATGATGAAATACACAAAGTTATGAATGACCTTCTTTGTGTTTTATTAACTTACTTACATACGGGTATAATGAAGTGCAAATTAGGGAAACTCTACCATACAGGACACCAAGAAAATTTGTTTAGGAATATGCTGTGCCACTGGGTAATGAGTTCCCAATGTTGCAAAGTATCACAGTATCACAGTGGTGCCAATGTCAGTCTTGGACAAAGGCACTACATTCTTTCAAAAGGTCAGAAACCAATTACCCACTCATCATCGTATCTCAGAACACACGAATCTTCAGCAACTCTGCTGTGAGAACATCAGTCTTCTAAATCTGTGTAATGTTTATGGGGCAAGCAGCAAGTCCACTTCAGGCCCTATGCAAACTAGGCTTCATTACGCATTAAAAAGGCTGAAAATATGAACTGCCAGATGAATTCTTGTGGAAGTCTCCCACACTGAACTTCAACAAAATATGGCTTATAGAGTATATGAAAAGGATATTGATGGTATTATATAAACTGGGAATTCATATGGATCAATGTGCCTGACAATCAGAAATTCCTGATGACTTTTACTGAAAATCTCAAATGTAAAATTTTTAAAAATCTAATTGTTTCAGGGTTCATACTAGGTCACAGACAGATGTACATAACCTCCACACAAGGCATTACCTTTTAACCAGTAATGTACACCACACAACAAGATCATTCAGTAGTAGTTTTGTTTCTGAATAATGGAAACGGATGAAGTAAAAACACAATAAGCACATGTCAAGTCTTCAAGTATGAAGTGGGATGCAATGTAGAACATTGATTGTATGTGTTCATTGCATGATAACAATATAAGAGTGTTCAGAACATACCATATGCAGCAGGACAGCATGGCATCACTTCTGGCTTGCATTATTTATAACTTCATTTAGTAAACTACTGATGCTGCAGAATTCAGAACTTTAACCACTGTGCCAATCCACAAAGTGCAATGGATTATTTTCATTGTCATACCAAAAGCATGTGGTCATTTTAAAAGTACAGTGTTTATTGATTAGCATAAATAAACATTTTGTTCAATGAGGAAACGGAAAGAAAATAATTAACTGTACTACTTCACGGATTTGAGAAATTAGGTAAGTTTTTATATGAGATAAGATACAAACTGAAAAATTAAACAAAGAAACTGGCATAAAGTGTGGAAGAAGAAAATGCAGAAATATTATACATGTGGACCAATAGACTATAGAATGTTCTGTCTTAATAGCATTCTGATGCTAGGATCAGTCTAAGAGAAGATAACATGCAGTGGTTATGCAATGGTAGTTCAGAAATCTTCAAATTATTGCACATGAATTGAATATAACAGGCTTTTGTAGTTGTACATTCATATGAGGATGTATGTTGAGCTACTGCTATAATAATAATAATAATAATAATAATAATAATAATAATAATAATAATAATAATAATAATAATAATAATAAGTTGGATAATCAAATCCCTAGAGTTAATTGGGATCAATAATAAAGTTACATCATTCACCAAGAAGGTCATGAGCTACTGGAGAACACATATGCGCCTACACACAGAAAATAAGCTAATATAAACAGAAGACATAAAAATACAATGTGGAATATTTCAAGGAGACTTACTATCACCACTGATATTTCGCATTTGCTTAATCCCTCTCATTGAACAACTGAACAGGTTGAACACAGGATATGAAGAGCACACAACAAAGACAAAAATATCACACCTTATACATGGATGATTTGAAGTTGATCACTAAATCAGAGGACGAGCTCCAAAAACAGATACAAACAGTTAAAACCTTCAGTGATGATATCCATATGGAATTTGGACTTACGCTAACAATGTATAAAATGCATCACCCAAAAGCTGACACATATATAAATATATATAAATACAGATAGCAATTATATGCATGTGAATAACATTAAGATGACAAACACTAAGATTTTTTTTGTGAGACTTAGTGACAATAAACATAGATTATTAAGACTATACATTAAGTAAATGGTCTTATTAAAGACATTTCATGGCACATTATCAGTTTGTGATAGATTTATATTGAAAATATTCTTTATGGAGTAAATAGAATGTACATGTAGGAATCATTTTAAACAAATTTCAAATTTCCTAACATCATTAGATACATCTTTAATGTATGGAAGAAGATTACTGAAGATCTTAATGCCCATGTAATGTACTCCCCTTTGGTATATAGTAAGATTAGTTATGGGCTGATAAAAATTACTGAATTGTCTTGTACTTTTAGTATGATACTCTGAATTCAAAATAAAAAGATTTTGTTGTAACTACAAAAAGCATAAGTGAAAGGATATATTGAGACACAGGAGGTAGAATTTCCAACCTTCTAAACAGATTCCTACAAGAGACCATACTATTACAACCTGTCGTAATTCTAATTATCCTTTTTTGCATTCTGAATATTTTTAAACGATGCAGTTGGTTTCCCCAAAAAGGCAAGCCATAACTTATGATCGTATCAAAATAAGAATAGTAAATAGTTTTCAAAGCATTGAGAGACATGAATGGTTTAATACCGCTCATTGTGTAACATGCTGAACTCAGTTTCAGGATAATATATTCAATATACCTCAAACAAACCATGTTTCTAGGGTATATAATGTTCAGGTGTTCTGTTGTTACAGTACACAGTACATGCATTACAATTATAATAATTTATAAATGTTTTGTTCAAATGATATGAACTACACCTTAACTTCATGACATCAAATATCAGAACATCTTGTACACCTTTAGTCCCAATGTTATTTATTATGACTTTGCCTTTTCAGTACATATTTTCTCAGATGAGATTCTTGTCTCGAAACCTGGAGTTTTATACATTTAATTCCACTATCCACAATTACAATACAAGAAATAGAATTCTATTACATAAACCTTCATCTCTATTAACTATATACCAGAAAGGATTA
>Ga0136643_10002934_pt1 | contig 22599 bp, 10 predicted proteins | sample TergutLab28metaG_FD_96883 | JGI IMG/M metagenome (GOLD analysis project Ga0136643, IMG submission 96883) | Labiotermes labralis P1 segment gut microbial communities from Petit-Saut dam, French Guiana - Lab288 P1 (version 3) (version 3) | ecosystem: Host-associated > Arthropoda: Insects >... | reverse complement strand
GTGGTGGGGGGGGGGGGAGGACGACATGGATTGCTGTTTCATGTTATTTGTTGTGTTGTCAGGTTGAGGTCTCTCCGACGGGCTGATGACTCGTCCGGAGGAGTCCTACCGAATGTGTTGTGTCTGAGTGTGAACGTGGAGCCACTTAAGGGCAGGCCACGTCTCGGAATCGGGTCGAAGCACCAAAGGAAAAGAAAAATACGAAATCGAACGTGGTGAACTAGTATAACTGTCTTTTATTTATGTGTTCCGCCTGTATGTGGACTGTACATAGTTCGAGTCTCTGTTCGAGCGTTTGTTCTGGGGTTGTTTGCTTCCTTACATTCAGTGATATTTTAAATTATTTACTATCGATTTCTTCTTCGGATATAATAATTATTTTTAAATACTATTCGTAGTTACATTAAATTCGATATGGAAGCGGACATAAATTACTTCAGACTACAGACTATAACTTTTTGTAACCATACACCCCTATCTGTACAAAGCTGTACAAACGAGTGTACTGTACAGAGCGCGTTTGTAGCTTTTATTTGTATTAGGGGTAATACACAGCAGGAAGGAAGCACAGGCCGTCTTTCCCAACTTAATTGTTCATCAGTTTTTATTGCTTGCTACATGCTCCGGCTTTTGGAAAAGCCATTATCAGGCACTTAAAATATGCGCGATGAAGGAAAATTTAAATACCGCCCATTAAAATAACTCTTTTTCATGTAACTGAGTTCTCAGTTTTACCAAAATTTGAGTTGTGTAAGCCCGAAACTAAATAAAAATTAAGAAATGATAAAAGTAAAAAGTGATAATGAATTAAGTTGTGACTGACCGACTGACCTCCTTTCTGCTGTTCGTATATCACTGCGGGATGTCATCGATAAGGGTGATGTGCAGGATTAATTTGAAGTGTTTTACATTTGAAAAAACACGATTATGCTTTTATCTAAAACTGTCAAGCATTTTTCGTTAATAGGGAAGGACGCATGGTACAAATTGTCATGTATCTCTTCCTGCCGTTCTTCCAGCCAAATCAGTAACACGCAGTATAATAATTTATACCTAAAAACCGTAAAGCTTTCTTTCATATAGTCTGTCTCCACAAATATTACAAGTCATAGCGGAAACAGCACTTCAGACAACATTGTATTTCCGATCGTGTTCTTGCTGATAATTCCCCTGTTTCTGGATTATTTTACGATGCTGTTTCACTGCAAGATTTCTCTAGTTCAGAATTTATTTTTCACGAAGTTGTGATTGAATAAATAGGGATGTAAAAGGAAGGCTTCATGGTGTGTTTAAAGATGTTGTCCTTTAAACCGCTGGAAATGCCACAACTTTAGTGTCAGCGATATTCTTAAGGTGATTAGACACATTTGTTAATACTGTCTTGTGAGCTGTGATGTCATATGAATACGTTCTGTACTTTCCTCCGGTACAGGCTTTATCCATGTTTATGGAAGTTTCTGTTCTTACAGCCTGAAAAAAGGAGGAAATAGGCTCTTCCAAAACTTCTGTACTCACCCGTGTTTTCATAGGACCGTAATGTTTGAATAAGTACCGCCGTGATGCCCTGAAATCACACGTTTTCTGCACACGCCCTCTGAAAGTCATCGTCCTGTTTAGAATCCACGTGTTTTTCTTTATGCCAACATAACTAAAGAATGTAGGCGTGAAGAAATCTTGAGTTATAGCGGTATGTTAAATGTGAAGAGTGTCACCTGCAATTAAAGGACGCTGATGTATGGGACATATGGTTGACAAGTAGGAAATGTGACTTTGGTATGTTGGAAAGGGGAATTTTTTTTTTTTGCAAAATGTGGGTTTTATATAGTCTTAATATATCGTGCTATAAATAATCCGCCTACTTCACAGTGTAACAGGAATATGGAGCCACGCCTTATAGCGTAAGGTGTACCTCCGCTACAGTGACTGTACTGATGACAGACGAAGGTTGCTGCAGCTGTTGCTGATAATGATGATGTGTAGACTATGGGGTTGTTTCTGGAGTTTACAGGCTTCTGAGCTGTGGTGTCATGTTGCTTGTATAAATTTACTAACTTTTCAGAGGAACTAGCCGTCTGTGTCTTGAAGATGGAGGCACCAGGTTTGTCAGAAACACCAGACTACACGAAGTCACATTCGAGAATAATATGTTCGTCGTAGTTGCCGTCATGAGAACGTCAAATATTGTAGGAAACATTGCACTTGAGAACTGCGTTCTTCTGGGCTATTACGCAGCGACTTGTTGTAATTCCCCTTACCGACGTTTCGGTACAACCTATCAGGGCCATCTTCAGGGTCAAGAATCCAAGAATTATTGGATTCTTGAATCTCGAAGATTAGCCCTATAGGTTTTCCCGAAACGTCCGTAAGGATTTACCAGTACTTGCAGCGTAATAACCCAGAAGAGCGCAGTTCTCATCTACTTCGCCGCGGAAGCCTGAAATCAGGCAACTTTGCACTCATATACGCATATCCAACAATAACTTTGATCGTTTGTATTTGTTTGGTGATGTTTCTCTGACATCACTTTCTACGCCATATTGAATTCGTTCGGTCTTCTAGCTAGCTCGGGAAGATCAATATTTTCCTCTTCTCTCTGTGTCACTTGTTAAGCAGTGAGAACGTCCTAGGGCGGTATATCCGTGGTACGATAAGCTTGTGTGCTTGGGCTGCTCTGACACTCCTGTCTTACCATCCATTTACTACGTGTAGTTTGCAATATATGAACACCTTTCTTTAAGTTTCAGCCAGTTGTTAACCATAAGCGTGTATTCAACATGGCGATAGCTTGGTATAATCATTTGAAGGAGCAAGCCACACAACTCCGAATGTGTTTTGATTCATAACTACATAACAGGAGAAATGTTTGCAGTCTAAATTTATTTGTAAAACATTTGTCAATATACAGCGTAATGTAAAACTTTTTCATTCAGTGGCTAAGTTACGTGTGCACAGTGAGTATAAAGCCGTCGTCAGCTTTCATACTAGTTTGTCATCTGTGAAACACCATGAATTGTTCTGTAACATTGAGGGAGAAACATAGGTGGCGGGTGTTCGAGAAAAGGGTGCTGAGGAAGATATTTGGGCCTGAGAGGGACAAGGTAACACGGGAGTGGATAAAACTACATAACGAGGAGGTTACTGATCTGTACTCTTCACCAAATGTAATTTGGGCGAGCATATCAGGAAGAATATTGTGAGCTTGACATGTAGAATGTTCCGGGGAGAGGAGAGATCCATACAGGATTTTGGTGCGTAAACCTGAGAGAACGAGGTCATTCGGAAAACTTAGATATAGATGGGAGATAATATTGAAAAGGATCTTCAAGAAGTGGGACGGGACATGAACTGGATTGATCTCATTCAGGATAGGGTATATTTCGTATAATCTCTTGACTTTATTGATAGGGGTAGCTTTGACTCTTATTACTTTGGCAATATTTATAGAGTGCAACAGTTCAGTTTTCCAACATTTTCACACGTTTCTTAGATTTTGAAGTCAGATATAGGCGCTTTGTATATAGAATAAGGACCGCCCCAGACTGTCATAAACAGAATAAGTAGGCTTATGTGCTCTTTGAGGCTTTTGAGGCAATATCTCAGAACACTGTTGGTTTGTAAAATGTGACGTAATGTAGCCTGGTGAAAGTGTACAGATATTTCATACAGTTTCGCTGCCTCCATGATCAGACTAGATAAAAACAGTGGCCTCTAACCGTTCAATACCGGCCTTGCTACACTGTACAGACGTTTAGTTTCTTACACGCTGCCTGCCTTTTTGCACTGTACGTTCTTAATTACATGTAAGGATACCGTTGATTAAGAACTTCTCCTGAACAGTACATATCCCGCTGTGTTATAAACTCAGTAAGGAAAAAAGAATAAATCAGCAGTAAAAACAACTTATATTCTCTTTCATAAGCTTGGCTTCATGTTTCGGCTTAAATCAGTCAGTCCATCATCAGGAACTTATAGAGATAAAAGAGCAAGTATAATGTGATGACATGTCAACATATTTTGACGTTTTGCTGACCGTGCATCTCAGTATATTTATCTCAGTAATTAACCAACTTGTTGCACAAAATTGTTGTTTTACAATAAGTTTGTGTATCAAGTTGGTTAATTACTGAGATAAATGTCAACATATGTTACCTTCGTAATGTATTTGTGGGATCCCTAGCACAATTAACAATACATTAATAAAACAGTAATAGTAAAAGATCCATTACTATGGTTAAATTTTACTAGAAACATTATCGCTAACATGTACAATGAATTATTAAAAAGTGTTAAAATTTATGGCTGAAGCGTAAGAAATAAAATAGAAGATTTACCGTACCTTTCCTTTGAAAACTTCCCCGTCCTGGGCGGTAGTTGAAATTTAAAACCCAGCGTCATGAAAGGTTAACCTTCTCAAAATGCCAGGGTATATAATACACATCCTCAGAGGTAATCTAATTTTATCAACTTTAATATTTAAGATCATTACGCTTGGCGTATATATATATTGATTTTTATTGCAGGTTCCTTCAAAGTTATTTGATAGTATAGGAGATTATTGTGGTTATTTGGTTATTGCCATTCTGTTCGAAGCCTATGTTTTTACTAATATTTAAATCAACATACTTGAAGGTATCAGTGGGCAGTAATTTCCGGATTCCGTACATTAACACATTTACTTATCAGTCGGCGCCTATTTATAGTCTAATTTTTTCCCCTAAAAAAATTATGCTTTTGAGATGGCATTGCTTTGTCCCCCATTTCATACTCTAAACAAAAATATTCCCTCCAAATGCTGTACACAGTATATAATTTTTGACAACCAGCGGTAGGATTTATAATTTCTTATAGTAAATAATAAGAGTATTTTGGCCGTACGAACGTATGAACAGGGAACGACACTAGCGCTCCTGAATTACAGTAGCAACACGACGCCCATTGATAACGCTTGTAAAAACATGCCATGTTTGTTAATTTTGTATTTTTTACAGTGTACGTGTAAGTAACAGCAGAAATGTCTTCATTCTTGAGTTTGACGAACATAGGAAATGAAATCTGTTACTCTGGTAGACCCATAATTTACCTGCACCTTGTACATGGAATGCTCTTCATAAGTCGATAATTATGTACGTGGCCACAGCGTGAACCTTTGAGGTTGTATCTGACGAATTTAATGTATACAGAATTCGTACTTACGTAAGAAGTCTTTAAGAAGAACAAATTATACAATGGCGGCGCTACCGATACGAACGTATAACTAGAAATGTATGTGGTAGGACAGTGGGCTAAATAAGTTCTGCTCGGAAACCTTCATTTCATGTTTTTGGTTTATTCAGTATAACAACATAAACACAAAACTTTATGAAATTGAGAACCGTAAATTAAAATCTATGTAGCTGTCACTTGTTTCATTCCTGTCGATGGAAGACAGAAATGTATGATGAAGAAGCTGTAGCTTGATAGAGGTTATGTAGACTGCAGATATGTGTCTGATGACTGTTGACATATATCTGCCCTCAAGGGAAGCATAGACCTAACAATTTTTAAGTGAGGTCTTCCTGTTGTGTTGTATATGATCAGTACATGTGGTATAAAATTATGGAATTATAGAGTCATACACAATTGTCTATTTATTATAAGTATTAGTTGTATTTCTAGCTACAAGTTTCGGCTTTTTTTTACATGCAGATGACCGTGCATCTTGATATATTCTTACAATAAAACCAACGAGATGCACTAATTTCTCAATTTTTTTTGGAATAAAACTCTGAATGTTTCGGACAGGTTTTCTGTCCGTCAACAGGGGTCTAGTACTGTATACACAGCAACAGATATATGTCATACAGGTTATGCTGACTGCTTATTAAGCAGTCAGCTTAACCTGTGTGTATTGCTGTGTGTACAGTAATAGACTCCTGATGATGGGCAGAAAATCCCTCCGAAACATGTAGAGTTCTATTCCAAAAATAAATTTGAGAAATTAGTGCATCTCGTTGGTTTTATTATAAGAATGTTTCGGCTCGTATACAGAGCCATCTTCAGGATAGTCTTCAGAGTGGTACTATGTATGTTCAAGTGTTGGTGCTTTTAAAGCACCAACACTTGTACATATATAGTACCACTTTGTTTTATAATTGGGCCGCAGTTTGTTCTCTTTGAAGTTGTCTGCGTATTTTGTATGTTATTTATATGAATATCACACTGAAGAGGATTAAGGACGACAAGTTATAAAGATCTTGTAGAGATACTTAAAACATGAAAATTTGTGAAATCTTAGACGAAAAGTTAAGCTCGTGTCGCATATCATCACTGTGAACTTCTGCCTTATGGCCTGTATTGAAAAGGTGATTCGATAATAGTTTTATCAATACACCATTTTATGCGTAATATCGATAAGTGGGCGTGTGTTTGTGCATGTTCTGTGGTAGGGCTAGCCGCTGCAGTTGGGCCCGCAGAGCCGGGATCGATTAAGCACGACTCTCCTCATGAGATCAATTATTCATGACGTGGTTTCTGGGGAGCGTTGAGTGGAGGGCCCGATGTGTGTGTGTGAGAGTTTCATATCAGTGTGCCTACATGTGCGTCGGTTCTCACAGTAGTTTGCTTATTGTACTGGCACGAGCTGCGTACGAAGTCGCTCCCAGACGTCTGGTCCAGTGGCTTCGTGCGGGGGAACTACACTTCTGCGAGTTGACACAGACGATGTAGTTTAATTTATAACGATACTTGACATTAGGAAGTTCTCTTGTGCATGTAGGTGTATTTGTGTTTATTTAGTTTCAAATTAAGTTAGTAAATATTACTTTATTACATATCGGTGTTCTGCAGGCATGTTGGTTTTAGTTCGTACAAGGAAATGGCAAACTAGCATTTCTGCGAGGAAAAAGGAATGTTGATTTTGCTTGAACCATTTTGACACTCTTCAACCGAAAATGAATGAAAAGTTCTGAAGCTCTGTTAGAGGCGACCAGTTTTCTCTTTAATGCGGGTCTGTTACCGTAACTTTTGTGGGCGTAATAGGCGTACGTGGATGCTGGAGCATGTCTTGTATATCACGCTGTGGTCGGTATAGTTTGGTTGCACTGAGAAGAGGATCATGTAAAGTTTGTAGTCAAACTTGTCAACTAAGCTGAAGAAAATACAAAAAACGCAGCGTGCAGTCCATTTTCTAATATCTTGAAGGCAGCCAGTTATAAGGTTAGGTCACTAGCGTTCACTTTCAGATAAACGCCGTGTTTTAACAAATGAAGCGTCCATTTCGGGATTTTAGAATGTTTTCCGTTTTCTTCTTGTTGCTTAGTTATAAATAATCTTCGAATATGATTAATTACATTTAGCCCGATTTACCGCTACGTGCTGAGCACTCTTTTTTTTTTTAACTGGAGAATAAAAACCAACTAGATGCCACTTATTATTTTATTGTACTTCTTGTAGACTTAACATGTTTCGGGCACTACTATGCCCATCATCAGGAGGTCGCTACTATGATGTTGATTACCACATTGGTCGTTTCGTTCTTGGTTTGCTGTATGTTGGAGGTTAGGTGCAGTTAGGCTGGAGTAGTGTCTGGGTTGCAGGCTCGTGAGCCTGCAACCCAGACACTACTCCACTTCTGATGGTTTGTTTAAGGTCGTCATTGTACGAGAAGGCGTATTGTACAAAAGTGAATTTGGACCCCAAAGGTAGAAATTTTAAGTGTTTGAGGTCCGGATACCTTGGTGGCCCTCGATTGGTCCCTGCGCCCAATCCTTCACCCGGGAAGAAATTCATCTTCGCATGTCGTACTGCAAGTGACATTTTACCAACCGACGGTACCAACGCATCATTCAACAACTGGAAATATCTTTGGGAGTTCGCTCTTTCTTCCAGGAATACTGCATCCGCGGGAGTAGTTCTACGTTTCGCGCACCGTGTGGTTATCGTGGATTAGTTTGGTGATGAGCAACAACTGCTATGTATTGCCCTGCTTCCAGGACACGATGTCCTGTCAGCTTAAATATTCATTTAATTGGGAAAACGGTACATCGTTGAACATTATATCGTCCGCTCGGACTCATTGTAAATGAAACCATTCACAAAATTGAATTTGGCTATCTGTATCTTGGAATTCTTGCACGAAGTGTTAGTCGTACGGATGAAATTTTTGACTTGCATTTTCTGGTGTGCACATGTCTTCTAGGGATACAATTTGACGTGCAACGTTCCTCGCCGATCTGCGTGGACTTAATTGTGATCTTGGCAAGTACAACTGTACTGTTTTTGTCATCAGTTGAAGTTCTTGGGGCTAAGCATTCTAGGTCTCCCAAAGTCTGGAATGAATTCGACTATTCGTCTCCGGGTCGTGATCCGTTGATGAATTTCTTCAGCTGTCCTTATGTAAGAGCCACAGGCATGCAAATGGACGATTTTCACCCTCTCCTGAATGTTATTATATCTGCAAATAAAATGATATTTTTCTGGACATCAATCCCTCTCCCAAAGCTGTTTTATCCAACGCGACTTTTACTTTACGCGGCTGAAAATAATTAAATGTATGGGGAAAAAATCTGCCGAGCGCTGAAAATTTTAAATACACGCGTATCAACGCGGCCGGTTACTCACTATACCGCCGTGTAAGCTGGAAACGTTAGCTATCGAAGCACTGTATAAATGTTTAGTAGCCAAACATGTACAGTTTTAAGCGATGGGGAGTAGGGGCGGCAGGGAGGGATCCATAAGCTCCCGCGTTAGCGTAACCTTATTTTTCCCACAAGAAATATGTGCAACTCGGTTCCGCTCAACACCCCGGTGTAACTGCCTCTAACCCCCGCGTTGCACGAGGTATTTGTATGCTGTTTACCATGATTAAAAAGATTAAGCATAATATCCAAGCGGACTGCGTTACAAGTTACTTAACTCAGACGTTTTTTTGGCCTTCTTCAGATTTACCAAACGTTCTGAAACCTGGGGCCCACTGTACAGAATCATTAATCTCTGTCAATTGCAACGAATATCTAGCCTATGGCAGAAGCTTCACGTGACCGGCGGGGGGAGGGGGGAGGGGAGGGGGCAAGGCTGATGGTAAACTGTGATGAAAAGATGACATACACGCTTGCATGTCCAGAGCGGCAACAGATTGCTTATGCCGGTAAATTTGCAGAATGTGTAAATACACATAAGGGTTGTTGAATGTGCCATCGGTGTATAATTTTCTCTGTAGATTTTTCAAGTTAGTTTTTGTTTGCCATTCACTCATTCTTCTATCTATCTGTCTGTCTTAACGACAGGCTCACAGTCCCGTCCAGAGCGAGTTTCTGTTCCTAGGAGTTGTAAATTTGGGAGACCCATAAGATATTCTTTGGAGCTACGTTACGTGTACTAGCTATTTTTGTCTTTCAGAGAAACTGGATGATCTCATTCAGTGATATAGAAGAGCCTGACGAAAGTTGAAAGAGATTTTGCTGGACCTAAGCATGTTTTCAGTTAAGTTTTTTTTTCGATAAGAAACCCGAACTCTGCGTCAAAATCTCGTGCTAGTTGAAACTTTTTGCGTAAAGTTATAACATTACACCGGTGAGGTAATTTGCTGCGCTATTGCCTGCAAACGCTTGCCTATATGACTGCACTCATGGTATTAATCATATGCGTGATGGTTTATTAATGTTAGCCTCTGTGCCCAAAAAATGTCAGTACTGAGTGCGAGTTGATTCCTATGTAGGAACGCTGGGAATTTTTCCTTGTACCACCACGTAGAGAAACGGCATACTGAGTGCAACAAACCCCTTGTTTAAAAACTGTCTTTTCTTCTTCATGCGCAAGGTAAAACATACTTACAGTTTTTATATTTCCGCGTTTGTGGTGTGACGCTTGAGCTGAATACTGCCTTTTTATATACTACAATTATTACCACCGCCGCCTTCAGTACCACAACCATCACCACCAGCACTATCATCAGGAAAGTCCATGGTTTTGGAATGCCGCTTTAGAACTGCAGAATGCTCAACAGGACACAACCGCACCAAGCCTCCTTTCATAACTTCTGCATGAATTTGTAAATTAAATTTATGAGTGGGGAAGTTTGGTAGTCAGAAACTGCTGATAATTAGAAGGATTCAACTGTGGCCTGTACACTATATCTGCCAGACGGAATGTGAGACAGATGCACGTGTTTTGGAATCGGTCCGTGCCACCAAGAGCTGCGCCACTTAATTCTGTCACCTTGCCTGGCATCGTGCTTGCTGGGAAAGAAATATGTTTTCGGATGTGTTGGCTTGTTTCCACCCCCAACACTATTCTCCGCCCTCGCTGGATGTTTCTTCGTTGCCATCAGAGCCGAAATTAACCATAGTGCCAGGCGGCCTCATTCTTACGAATTCGCAAGAGAAAATGACACGTTGTGTAAAAAATTCGCTCTCATAGGTTTCTGACCTTCGTTTGACTGTACATAGAGAGACTGTTCTTTGTTTCCAGTGCTCATGGTCTTTCAAGGCCATGGTAATTAGAATCCGCAACTTTTTATTATGCTGTTAATATGGATGTGGCGAAGTTTGGAATGTGCGTGAGTTTAGTAACAAGAAGAAATTAATCATGCGGGTTTTTGGTTTTTCGCAGAGGTATAGCTGAGCTTGTCTTCTTTAGGAATATGACACCGTGTATTTTACGTTAGGACTGTTGAAGAGGGGGGTACGCTTTGTCGCAGTTGGTTGAGGCACTGCGCTACAAACCAGAATGTCGTGGGTTCGATTCCCGATGGTGTCATTGGAATTTTTCTTTGACATAATCCTTCCGGCCGCACTCTGGCCCTCGGGTGGACTCAGTCTCTAACAGAAATGAGTACCAGGAATACTTCCTGGTGGTAAAGGTGGCCGGTGCGTAGGGCTGACAAGCTTACCACGTTCATGTACCGATTTTCTAGAAATCTGGGAGCCTCAACCACCTGGAACCCTCAGGGCCTGTCCAGGCCTGTAATGAGATTGCTTGACCTTTAAGTGTATGAAAAATTTTGAAGCGGAAACCGATTGTTTGTCGGTTTAAAGTGTAAAAGGAATATTGTATTAAAATAATTTAGCTGAAAATGTTTATCCCATTCGGCAAAGCCAGTAATACCACATTCCGGCTGTTGTTAAACATGGTATCATGAAACCAAAGGCACAAAGAAATCACTTGGACTGAATTTACAGTGTAGTAAAGATTAGCGTCTCTTATGTGATCTAGCAACCAATTCGACGGAAAAACTTTGCTTTGCAAATATTTAAGTTCATATATAAAATTTAACACATAGTTATTTTACTATGTTGAAATTTATTTCGTGCAATCAATTTGTCATGTCACGTGACACAGCATTCGTGGTGCGTTTGATGCTGTGTCATACTTCCACCAAAATGTGATAAGTGTGGAACGTGTGGAGACAAGGCTCCATGCGATCAGTACCACAACAATGGATGGGGACGGTTGTGTTCTTTAGATTTACCAGAAATGTTTTTCGCGCTTATATACATAAACTAGGTAGTAAATAGATCTGGTGGGTGGATATGGATTGGATTCATGTGGCTAAGAATAGTGAGCCTAGTTAACACATTCCAGTTCCATAAAAGGCAGATAATTTCTTAAGCAAGTTGAGCCTCTGCAAGGTTCTTGGCAAGAACTCTGCTTTGTCAAGCGGACTGAATGTTTAGGCTTAGCTAAATTTACCTCAAGGTCTGACATTTTACTGCTTGTATTAAGAAATGTAAATGCCCCACGACGATGCTGGGACACAGTTCCGATTACCTTGTTTGCTAGTCTTGTGCGTTCTGCAGCAATGACGTGCACTGTAATATTGACGATTATATTCAATATTCAGACATTCTATGGCTCCTTGTCCCCATTTTACGTCGTACCTAACAGCTCCGGAGTTCCGTTAATGCCAGCCGTGCGATCTGTATCGTGTAACTATATATGAGATGTTGGTAGAGGTTTAAAGTTTGACCTTTCGTGATAATATAGGGCGTAAAATTTCTGCTGACCTTTATATTGACCCAACAGGCCTTTCTTTTACTCTCTCACGCAGTCATTGATGTTGCTACACAATAAAGGATCGAGTCCTTTCATCATGCATGACGTTACACATTATTCTGTTATTTTTTATAAAAGTTCTTATTCTTTAATGGTGGTTTTTTGCTTTGGTAATAAATGAGGAATAGGAGAAACTGTTACTGGCCGCATTTCTGTAATTGATACCAAGATTGATCGAAGATGTTTATCATTTCATGAGTTTATTTCATGTCAGTAATATTTACGATTACGAATGAATTATGGCTGGTAAGTAACAATGAATGTTGCTATGTGTTTGTATATCAGAGAGAGAGAGAGAGACAGAGAGAGAGATAGAGCCTCAAAATACCTAATCCCCGAAGCAGCCTTAATTCAAAATTGCGTATGGAGTGCCTGACATCCGTTACGCTGTTCATTCGTGCACCAGCTACAAGATGAAGTGACCTCAGTTTAGTTGTTTCAGATTTGGGTCTTTCCTAATGTCTACAGAGTTTGACGTCTGAGATGACGGTTTGCAGGGTGTGGTATGAACGGAACGTAATGCGAAGTATATCACTCTTCTTTAGTATTCGGGAAGTACCGGGTTCAATGTCATGTCTTTTCTGCTTCCTTACTGGCGTAGGATGGCGTACGAGAACGGCATGATCGCCTGCTTGCCCAACATTCCCAGTTCACTAATTATTTATTATCCTGCCATTGTACGCTGTGTTTAGAGCTGTTGAGAGTGTCGTTTAATAAGTACGTGTAGGGTAATGGTAAATATGTATTTATCCCTGTGCGCGCCCTGAGGTTATATGGTGGATTCGAGTTACAATTTCATTCATAATTAACCCCGGCACTAAATGGAGGTAAGTCGCTTGCTGCATGCCCCGTTGTCTTGTATCCATCGAGTAGGGGGCTGAAGAGGCCCACAGTAGATTGGACGCTTTGGAGTATAGAAAAATTTGTAGATCTTGTCGGGTTTTTCGGTCATCTTGCCCGCATCCCGGTCACTGTAATGACCACGTCGTCCTGGCTGCGAAAATAAAGAATATATATATATGACCATCCCCGAAATGGGCACGTAATTATGGTATGATATCCGTACGCACTGTCAGTGTGCACACCATGACTGATTTTTTTGTCTACACAGTGATGACAGACAAGTAATTTCTGAGTGCTGTAGCCCTGGTTTTGAAGACGTGTAATGGGCTACGCATTCATACCATTGCTCCAATCACGTACTGACATGGAGAGATTCCCCCGCTCTCTCCTTCTTGTTGAGCTTCATTTTCGCAATCCTGGATCACGTTCTCATTCGTCGTCGTCGTCCTCTTCTTCTTCTTCTTCTTCTTCTTCTTCTTCTTCTTCTACTATGTCAACATAAGCGGAGTGGCTGTTACCTACCTTGATGATTCTGTTAAAGGACGACTGGTTAATTGAATTTGTGAGATTTACTGTAACTGTCAACGTTGGGAAGGCACACACTAAAAGACGCCCATCGTAGCCACCTACCAGGCTATAAGATGGCATAACTCAGAACACCACAACATTGGCCTCCCTCGCCGTGGAAACCACAGACATCAATAAGACACCAGAACTTTGCCACAGCCATTCCATATGCACGGAATTATGCGTTACCGAGCTTCCCTGTAGTCCTCTTGGTGTAGGTGGATAGCCTGCCTAAAGGAAGTGGTGGAATTAAATAAGTAATTCGCAAAAAATCCATCCTGGAACGTTTAACGTTTGACTGCCAGGATACTGAAATTTCTGTACATCCAGACCCAGCGTATTTCAGCTTACAATTGAATTTTTGAAGAGCCTCAAGTATTGAATTAAATCATACTTCAGGCCATGCCAGGCTCATTAGGTTAGTCACCTTGCTGTCATCGCGAAGAATCCGTTTCGGTACCAGCGTAATCTATGTAGGATTTATGGTGAGTTCAATCCAGAACCAGTCTGTTTAGAATTTTTGGTCGACGAAGTAGCGCTGGAACAGATGTTTATCCGAGCACTTCTCTTTTACCCTGTCAGTATCATTGCACCTATGGTTGATATTAATTAATTAAGTAATTAATAATTCTATCAGTAACATTACGTTTGCATATTCTGAGTGGTTAACATCGTCTTGAGTTAGCACACTGAACAAATGAAAGAGGGAAGGAAAGGACTTTGTTACATAAACCAATCTATATTATCCCTCAATTACTACAAATATATTACAACATTTTTCCTTGTAACAAACAGAATGATGACAAAACCTTCCCAATTAAATCTGGTAGCAACTCATTCGTCATTGTTATTCCGTAATTGAATTGTTTCGTAATTGAATTCAGCGTCGCGTGACGAATATACTCGTAGATGGCGGGAATACAGTGTTATGCTTTTCAGATTATATAGCGTAGTATGATTATTTCATGCCGATTCCAGTGGCCGCACGGGCCAAGGCGTGGGTCTACGGCTCCTCTTTTGCTAGGATAGCGACTTCGAATCCGGCCGGAGACATATATGTCTCTCTCACATGATTGTTGTGTGTTTGTAAGTAGTGGTGTCTGTGAGGGAGCGAACAATCGTTCAGAGGAGACTTACCAAGTATCGTGTCTTCAGGGTGATCGAGTAACATCATAGAAGAGTCCTAGGCCAACTAGGACTGTCGAGGCATGAGGAAAAATAATTAAATAGTGTGCAATTAAGTGCCTGTAGCCAAATTTGAGGTAACTGTCCAGTAATTTGCCTGAAGGAACTGCGGATTACCATGGAAATCTTCGGTGAGGCTAGTCGGCCTGTGGTCCGAACTTCTCGAATACGAAGCAAGAATGATGTTGCTTCTTCCGCCATCTTCGATGTATCTGGACAATAAAATTGCTTGTCGTGTGGACTTCCGCAACGTCGACTTCAAAATTTTGCCACAACGCAGCCCTCCAGACGCGAACAAATTTCGTTATGCTAGTGCCCTCAAAACTAAAAAATCAGCCTAAATGTTCCAACTTCTTTCCCCTGCTACACATTCCCGACAGTCCAATTCCCATCACACCATATTCTTCACTTGCCGTAATTCTAACTTGTTTACAGCTTACCTCTACCAGAAGGACGAACTGTCACTGCCTGTGAATCTTCATAGAGGCAAAATTTTTCTCTTACCCCGAAATATAAATAATAATAAAATAAATGCCTGTCACTGTCTCTCTCTCCCTCTCTCTCTCTTTGTCTAGATACTCATATGTATTAAAAGTCGAAGATCTAGGCCTGTAGGTCGGTGTCATCACAGACGAGATATGCAATTAACATTCTAGAAATATGATTGTATTAAACGGATGGTAGAGAGAGAGACGAGACCTGCTTATTCTGCTCCTATAGTTAATGAGATGCAGTTCAGTATTTTCGTCATTGAACTCAAGGCGCAGCATTGCAGTCCTATTAATGTGCTTCATAATTTGATGTTTGCAGTTCTTGGCGAAGGGATGTGCCAAAGAAAGAGTAGCACATTCTTGATTTATAAAGCTTCACCTACTCAACGAAAAATATTCTAACGTACTCCTTGCACTTTGAGTATAAAAATAAACACGTGCAGAAGAGATCGTAACACGTGATATCTTCCTTACGATCACGTGTTTCATCTCAGAAAATAGGCATACTCAACGGATTTTAATTTAATTTTGCGTTATGGTTCTTAATACTGAGTGATGGTACATGGTTATAAATTTGGTCCGTGTCGGTCACATAAAACTTATGATTTATTTGAGTATCACTGTAGCTCATGGCACGAAACTTGACCCGTGGCACAAAAGGCAGTCCTCTCGCAGATTCAGACGTATAACTTGATTTGATTTTTAGTGTGGTGTATATCTATATTTAACGAAGGGAAACTTCATCGGAAACGAGGGCTACAAGATCCTGAGGCAGGCACTTGGAAAATGAACACACTTCAAGCCGTTTCAATCTTCCGTGTAATTAGGCTGTTTGACCTGAATTAATAAACGCCCACATTACAGTTCTCTTTATGAATAATACGACTTTCCTCACATCGGATAATTTTTAAGTATGAATTCCAGTAATGAAGTGGTGGTGCAATAAGTTATTAGCTGGTTTCTCACAGCGGATGTTCGGGCTCCATTCCTCTTCAGGCCGTGTGGGATTTTAGGTGGACAAACTGGCACTGGGCAGGTTTTCCTCTGAATATTTTGGTTTTCCCTTGTCTGCATCATTCCACCAATGCTCCATACTTATTTATCCACCTATCACTCGCACTATATGATCTTACCAATTAAATAACACACGGTGATACACAGACGCGATTTTCTGCATCAGTATCTTTAGGTTTTGGACTTGCACACAGCAATATAGAATGTAGGAATGGATTCAGTGTACATCTTGTTAGTGTAGTCATTTTAATTATCGATTTACATAAATCGACTTGGAGCCGGAATAGCAGCGTAGTCGATATAGCATATAGGCTGCGGGCTGGACGGTATGAGTTTCGAATCCTGGTAGTAGCAGGAGAATTTTCTCTTCTCCAAAAACCTGCAGACTGTCTCTGTGGCCCACCCAGCCTACAGTTTAATGTGCACCGAGGTTATGTCCCGGGCGTAGGGTGGCCGGAGCGTTAATTTAATGACTCATTTCCATTTAGTACCGAGGTTAAGAAATGGCAGAGCCTTACCTCTCTTCCTCCTATATGCGTTCTTGGTAAGGGCAGGGAAACTATAACTTTTTAAACTTTTTTGTCGTTCAGGTGACCGCGCATCATAATAAATTCTTATAATAAAACCAACTAGGTGCACCAATTTCTCAAACTTATTTTTGGAATAAAACTCTGCATGTTTCGGACAGTTCCTCTGTCCATCATCAGGTGTTTTTCACTGTACACACAGCAATGGTATATGCCATACAAGTTTGCTGACAGCTTGCAAGCTGTCAGCAAACCTGTATGACATTTGAAAAATTAGTGAATCTAGTTGGTTTCATTATAAGAATATTTTAGCTTTACCGTAAACCGACTTACCACCTTACCAACAAGATTTCGATAAAGTAGTTTTTAGAGAAACCTGCAGTGGAATAGGATTCGTATTGTGTGCTGGAGGACTAGTTCTTTAAATTAATGTACCTAGTCCCGTATTCGTTCCTGAAATGTCTAAATCGGTCAAGTAACTCGATCAATAAGGTGCACATTCATGAATGTTTACCTTGTTGGTTGTGGTATTGTATATAATTTGTGTACACAGACAGAGCCGGCCCGAGACTTGTGGGCGCCCCGAGCAGGTTGACAATTTGGCGCCCCGGCCAGGAAAGTAATTCGGTGCCCCTTAAAACCAAGTTTGTTTTTTTTTTGTTTAATATCTCGCTTAGGACAGGGCTGGCGAAAATGTTTAAGACGCGTGGCCAAGTTTCGAATAATTTTCAGAGAAATTCTTTGATATGTCAAACCTGAGTTTAGTAGCACCATATCTCCGATTACTCCCATGACGTTTTAGTGCCCCTTTTACGTTGGATCTCCATGCAACTGGAGGCTGGACCAGTTTTTAGTCCGCCCATATGCACAGTGAAACATATCACGACGTCTAAATCGGTCTTCAGATTGTTCCGAACCATTCATCAGTCAATACAGTTCGCTGACCGCAAGTTGTTAATTGGTTATCCCAAACATTTATTTTTACTACTTGTTCATATCTATTTCTGCACCCCACGAATAAATGTCAGTGTTAGTAACAATGCAAGTACCCTTTGATGTTGACGTTAAGCCGTACAATTATGACCTGCTGCATGGAATACATCTGAGAGAAGGCGTTCATTCTCCAGTCTAAATATTATTTCTACATTCTTCTGGGGGACGGGGAGTGGTCAGCATAAATTCAAGAGAAGGATTGTTAACTTCTTCGTACGAGGTGATGATAAGGTGCATTAGCGTTCGCTAAATGTGACAGATCATTCTATCTTTGTAACCATTCGGAGAGTGAAGTCAGGTTTGTTCCATTTCCAAATAAGAGTTTATTTGTTTTACCAAAATTGATTTGGGGCCTGTGCCAACCTCGGAAAACGATGCTTGTTTGAATAAACAATTGCACCTGTGCAGCATGTCGTTTAATTGTTTTGCCTTCCTATCTGTAACAGTATGTTCTGTTCACAACTGATGAGCCCAGTTACTTAACTTTTACACATAACGTCCTTCGAGTGGAATTAATGCAAGTACGTGATTAGTTAATGAGGAACTTCCAATGTTGTACTGAAACCCATTATGTATTACCGCGTTCAAAAGACCCAGACATTGGACAGTATCCTGAATTAGTTATAGTCATTTCACACCATTACATTCTGTTTTCTTCTTATCCGTGTCAGTGTTATCCTACCTTCTACGTCTAGGTCTTCCAAGTGCTATCTACAGCTCTAGTTCTTGTGACTTGCGCTATGTGCCTTTCTTCTCTGTCCCGTGAACTCTGTATGCCTCGTCCGTTTTGTACTCTCTGAGTAACCCTCAAAATACATGCATTTCCTCATTTTGCTCTGCTCTCTAGCGTTCTGTTTGTTTTCGCTCTCATCAGTTCCAAACTTTCTCTTCAGCACCTCGTTCTCATACACTGTCAGCATGCTTCATAGCTTTGACAGTCTCGTATTCCAAACAGAACGTATCGGAAACTGTGTCTGCTTTCGTCTTCAGATGTACTAGGGGAAGAGACATTTGTTGTGTTGCGTCCGTTAGGATGAGTTCTTCACAGTAACTGGGCAACCTGTCTTTCAACGTAAAGCATGAAGACTTGAACCATTCCGGACTTGGCAACTGTAGATACAAGAAGACAAGTACAACACAGTTGCGGAAATATCATCATAATTGCAAATAACGGAAAAGTTTTTTCTTCCACGCCATGAGAACCTACAGGGGGAGTAGCTGTATGGCTCCACTCATTCTAAACGTCGGTTTTTTATGGAAGTGAGTGTACAACTTCACACACAGGCCACTGTTGTCCCAGAAAGAACCCTGGTGCCCGTTGAAATGCAGGCTTGAAAATACCGGAAGAATCTACAACTAAGTTGGTTATATGTTAATTTTTTCTCCTCCTTAAGATTTACAGGCCAGGTTTCACATACGTATACAATGGCAGTTAAATTCATAGTTATAGTTACACGTTATTAAAGGAAATATACAAGTGAGAAGAAGACGAATAAGATGATGTGAGCAGTTGCTGTATTACCTTGAGGAAAAGAGAAGGTACTGGAATTTGAGAGAGGAAGCACTAAATCGCACTGTCTGGAGAACTCGCTTTGGGCGAGGCTATGGATGTGTCGTGATATTGCTTACGCAATGCGTGATTGAAAGAGAGGAGATTCTGTCTTCATATTGAACCTGTTCTTAATATCTCGGCGAATATAATAACGTTTGTTACTCTAGTGCCTGAATAGGCTTGCATAGGCATGCACAGGCCCTGTGTTGTCGAAAGGCTGGTCACGGTAAGCATCGTTTCTAGTGTAGTAACTGGAAATCGCCAGTGGCTATCGCGGTTGTGCGGTTGAATGGGCTAATGTAAGTCCTGGGTGCAATACGTGCTTAAAAGTGTTACCTCCATTCCCCTAAACGCCTTTATAACCTCATATTGACGTACGGCCTTTCATCTAGCTGGAGTTGGCTCTGACGTGCAATGCAGCAAGGAGTCATGTTCAATGTGTTGCCTTCCTAAAAATAACGTGGCATATGTTCGATCCAGCCACGAATATCAGTTCTCCTGCGCATGTCGATGCGTTTTGTTTACTCATTACTGCAAGACTTGTCTGGCCTCTCATACTGCCAGCCCCGTTTCTTTTCAAACCGACTGTGACAAATGTGTGGATTTCACACAAGAGCGGGTGTCTTCCATTGGCTGTATTCAACCCGTGATTAGGTCTGTTCGTACTCAGCAAGAATTTATTTCGACAGCTACCATCATAAAGTCCCTGCTGATCTGACACACTCGTAAGTGTTAAAACATGCGAAGAGGTTGGCGAATTTTGGTGTATAACATTGAATTATTTGAAGACAAGACCTGTTTAAATGCATCACATGTGAATTCTGTGAACAGAACCTGTTTCGTAATATAATACTAAATAGTGTACGTCAGCACAATCACTTTATTACGCAAGATACTTATATGGGCTACATGTTTCGACTATAGACTAGTCATCTTCAGGCATATTTTTGTCATTTGAGTCAGAAGATGCCATGCACACTTTGGGATCCCATCGGGTTTACATCCATGGAATACATAAAATTAAATCATTTGTCTCAAAGGGTGTAAATTGTGTTTACAATTTACACGCCACACACTTTGAGACAAGTGATTTAATTTTATGTATTCTATGGATGTAAACACGATGGGATCCCAAAGTGTGCATAGCATTTTCTGACTCAAATGACAAAAATAGGCCTGAAGATGACTAGTCTGTAGTCGAAACATGTAGCCTATATAAGTACCCTGAGTAATAAAGTAATTGTGCTGACATACACTATTTAGTATTATATTACGTTTATAAGCACATCGTGATGCTTCCATTCGAAAGAATCTGTTTCATTACATTACATCTTAAGTCTTTGAAGACAGGACCTAATTCAATGCATTGCATCCAAATTCTTTGAAGACAAGACCTAATTCAATGCATTGCATCCATATTCTTTGAAGACAAGACCTAATTCAATGCATTGCATCCGAATCTTTGACGACAGGACCTAACTCAATGCATTGCATCCGAATTCTTTGAAGACAAGACATAATTCAAAGCATGCATCCGAATTCTTCGAAGACAGAACCTATTTCAGTGCATTCCATCTGAATTCTATGAATATAGGAATTGCTTCATTACATCTTATCTGTATTCTGTGAGGACAAGACCTATTTTATTACAACGCGTCTGATTTCTGTACGCGATTCCACCAAGTGACTGTTGTTGCAAAAAATCCACGCCTGTATTCTTTATGGGCTTTGTATCTTCTCCAGCTCTCCTATATGTTTGTTTTGGCACAACACCGTAGGCACTACTATACCAATAATATCAAGTGGCCTGTATAAATTGCGATATTATGATACTTCTACGTAGGTCGAAATGTATCCCTGAACACTTAGCTGTCAAACACTACGCTCTTCTCGCAGAGTGAGGGACTGCTATTACAAACTGTTTGCTACAGCTGACAAAATGTTTGTGTACAGCGTGCATTGAAATGTTTTTGGAACGTGGCCGATTGATAATTATTTGAACTGAAAAATGGCAATCATTGACTTACGGTACTTGGTTTTGATATACTTTCTTTATACGCCTTTACTTTGCTGGTTTACCAACGTATTGTTTATTCTGCAGCATTTTAGAATTATTTGTTACGTAGTTACGTTATGGCTGTGTTGCATATATTTGTGTATCCACGTACTCGTATATTTACTTTTACTTACTTACGTACTCCATGGTGCAGAGTCCTGCTTGAGAAGCTAACTGGTTTGCAGCTAGTCAAGAAATTCCCCGCATTTTATGGAACCCGAAAGTTCATTACCGCACTCACAAGCGTCCGCCACCTGTGTCTATCCTGGGCCAGCCCAATCCAGTCCATATACCCACATCCCACCTCCTGGAGATCCATTCTAATATTATCCACCCAGCTACGCCTGGGTCTCCCCAGTGGTCTCTTTCCCTCCGGTTTCCCTACCAAAACCCTTTACGCCCCCTCTCCTTACCCATGCGCGCCACATGCCCAACCAATCTCATTGCATATTTAAGTTTCCTGTATTTAATTCAAAGCTACATGTTGATGTTGATGACGTTTCAATTTTTATGTTCATAAAACACGCGTGACTATAATACAATAAAGTCCTTATATTTCTACGACTTTTTGGGTGTGTGTGTGTGTGTGTGTGTGTGGGTGGGTGTGGGTGTGTGTTGTGTGTGTGTGTGTGTGTGTGTGTGTGTGTGTGTGTGGGTGTGTTTTGTGTGTGTGTGTGTGTGTGTGAATTCCCACCATCAGATTGTAGTATAATGTACATAAAAGAGAAAATTATTTTTCTTTCATGTACACTATACTACTAACTGATGATGACCAATGAAAGAGGCTAATATATGTGTCATTTAAATATATAAAATCTATTGTATTGCTGTCAGTTATGGTTTTCTGAACATAAAAAATTTAGTTTTTTCATATGTCAGAACGGGATGACGACACAGAAAATGTGGTGATCGCAAATTTCTGAGGTCTAATAATCGTTGAAGGCCTTTTAGTTGCTCTTCTGCGATCTGAAATTGTGAAAACAAAAAGAAAAAATAATAATAGTAGAGATGGAATATTCACAGGAACTATTTCCAAGGGGAAAGCAATCGTCGAAGCCTGAATTAAATCGGTCACTTTAGCACTACGGTTAAGATACTGCCGAGACTTATCTCAGTCTTTCCACACGAGTTTAATAATAATAATAATAATAATAATAAATCAGTAGAAGCAAGTCGAGGAGCAAGGTAACCATGTTGTGGTATCAAGAAGTACAAACCGACAGAACTATCCCCAACAACAAACCAGACATTATAATCCGTGATAATGAAAAGGGAACATGTATGTTAATAGACGCTGCAATCTCAGGAGACAGAAATGTGATTAAAAAGGAAGCCGAGAAG
>Ga0136643_10002933_pt1 | contig 22607 bp, 11 predicted proteins | sample TergutLab28metaG_FD_96883 | JGI IMG/M metagenome (GOLD analysis project Ga0136643, IMG submission 96883) | Labiotermes labralis P1 segment gut microbial communities from Petit-Saut dam, French Guiana - Lab288 P1 (version 3) (version 3) | ecosystem: Host-associated > Arthropoda: Insects >... | reverse complement strand
TCTTAAAGTCATTGATGCCCCTATACAAATCCCTAATGTTGTGAATCTTGCTGTTAGCTTCAAGTTCCTCAATTTTAGCTCTCAAATATTCCTTCTTTTTATTCCTGAAATGTCTGCTAACTTTACGTCTTACACTGTTCAAATTATCTACATTACTTTGGCATGGATCCTGTACCCACTGCACTTTTGCCCACTTCCTTTGATCCAAAAACCTAAACATTCTTCATCAAACCAGGGTTTATGCTGCTTCCATTCGTGCATACCTAGACTCTCTTTTGCTGAGGTTTGGATATTATTGACCTTTTATAAATCAATGAATTCATAAATATTCAAACATCTGTAACATCCATTCTATCCACTTATAACGGACTAAAAAAATACAAGGCAGTATTGTCTCAAAAAGCTTAACATGGCGGCAAACTTAGCACAATAAAATATTCAGTACGTAGCTACTAACGACATAGAAATAGCATATGTTAACACTATGTTCTAAAGCGGGACACCTATCAGTGAAACCGCGAGTAGACAATGCCGATAAGTTCCACTGCATGGTGAAGACTATTATCAAGAAACAAGGGAAGTCTAGCGGACAAAATAAAAGGTTTCCGTATGATTAACCGTTTATTCTTACATCTCAGTTGAAGTCAGAATTAAATATTCAGCTATGATGGTCAGTTCTATAATCCTGCGGTAGAAACTCAAGTGCAGATTAGCACAGGTGTTTCTTAGAGCTTTCTGGGCACTGTTGGTAAATTGTCAGATAGAAGGAGAAAACTGTGGGTTGATGGGAACATCTGCATGATGAACAATTCAGAAAATGTACGTATGACGTAACATTGGGGCGCGTTTATACAACCATTGTTGCAGTTGAAAAGCAATAAGTATTACATATTATGGGTGTGTATTTGTAGCCTTAGGTAGCCAGCATGCAAAGCGCATGCGCCGTATTATATTGCCATCTGTGGCCTGCCCGACTCCACAATATTTTTCCACATTTTCTCATAAATGGCTCGATTTTAGAAAAAAAGATATTATTGAACATCAAATGTGTGTTTCGATTTTTAATACGACGTTTGTCTGAAACATTTCTCATTCTAAGAAGAAATGAGCGAGATGTGATAAAAAGTGTATATTCGTCTTCATGTAAAGTAGCCATTATTCTTCTCCGATTTTAATCGAAATTGAATTTTCTCGACAGATTTTCGACCAATACTGAAATATCTTATTTCATGAAATTCCGTCCAGTGGGAGCGGAGTTATTCCCTGCGAAGAGATGGACAGATATAATAATAATAATAATAAACTGCAATTGGGTTGTTACCCGGTGGCAGTGGTTATTTTACATGTATACAAAACACGAAATCGGTTACTACTGAATTTAAGTCGGGAGGGCTACATGAGAAGCATGTAGTGACGGAGAAAATAGTAGCTTTTCGCAATTTGGTGAACGCGCCTAAAAATGAATACTTATATTATTAGGGTGATTATTAAAGGAGGAATATCTAATAGGGCGACGTAGCAAACATGGAAGAAGCTTATTGAAAAAAAACTTTATTCGGAAAACCTGTAGCGAAGGCACACTTAAAAAATTTGTGCAAATACGGGAGGGTGATAATTATAAAATACAAGATAAACGGTGTGAGGGGGTGAAATGGACTCAATTGGCTCAAAATAGGGTTCTATGACAGCCCACCTGGACATTTTAATGAGCATTTTGAATTCTATAGGTGAAAGACAAGGGATTTCCTGATCAGTTGTGTGATCAACAGATTCTAAACAGATATTTATCCATGGAATTAATCCGCTTGCTCTTCAAAACTGTATTTTGAATTGCTGGAAAATGATAATCTAGACCGATCCGGGACCGCATGCTGCTCTAAAATATTAATGTACGTTACGTCAGGAACTTTACGTTATGATATTGTTTGTTTGTTTGTGGCGCAACAGCCACTAGTGGGCCAGGGCCTCCTCATTCACGAGGTTTCTAGATCACACACGACACATCACAGTTGGTAGGTCTCCCCTGGACGAGTGATAAGCTCGTCCCAGAGACCTCTACAAGACAACACACAACACTCACCACAGACAAATATCAAGGCCTTCGGTGGGATTCGAACCCACAATCTCAGCAGGCGAGCGGCTGCAGCCACTGGGACGGGCCACGTTATGATATTGGTGCATCACTGTCAACTGCTCATTTGACGGTACAAAAGAGAGTGCCGTTGAACACAATTTCGGAATCTCTTATAATTACTTGTGTGGGTGAGTGAGTGAGTGAGTGAGTGACTGAGTGAAGACAGTGAGACAGCAAGAGAGCAATGTGAACTGTTGAGACCTAAAAGCAGTACTTTCCTGTGACGGTACGCAAGGGTACGGCGTACTGGCACAATTATTGACGGCGAGGCATTAAATGAATATGATAAATTCAGAACTCGGAGGGAAAGATTTTGTTGATTTTATCCCACAATATTTTAAAAGTAAGAAATAAGAATATAAAGATTTTTCCTTATTTTTAATACATTTTGAAGACTTTTCAGCATTACCAGCTCCCAAGGGTTAGTACCGGCACTTTATTTACAAAAATAGGCAATGTGGGCCTACGTACATAGTAATATTAAAGCGCGTTCGCGTAACCATTGTTGCTGTGGAAAAGCAATAAATATTACATACTCTGAGTGTGTGTTTGTAGCCTTGGTCATACTGCATGCAAACGGAAGCACCGTATTATAATGTCCTCCGTGGGCCGTCTGGCTGTACCATATTTTTTTACATTATCTCTTAAACGGCACGATTTTCGGAAAAAAAGTTCCTGGACATAGAAAGTGTATTTTAATTTTATCTAAAACCTTTTTCTGAAACATTTCTTATTTTAAGAAGCATTCAGCGAGATATCATGAATAGACACAGACCTACACAAGTCTTCAAGTAAACATCCCATTATTCCTGTCAGATTTCAATGAAACTTGAAGTCTGTGGACAGATTTTCGAAAAATATTCAAATATAAAATTTCATTAAAATCCTTTTGATGGGAGCCGATTGTTCTATACGGAAGGACGGACGGACGGACAGACAGACATGACGAAGGTAATAGTCACTTCTCGCAATTTTGTAAACGCTCCTAAAATTCCGCTACCTAACTATATTTTGTCTCGTTCATATGATAGGGAATCCAGCTGTCAGTGAAGAATAAATTTTACTTTAGAATTTTTCACCACAAACTGAGATAAAAAAAATTTTTGTCTTATCACATGAGATATCCCAAAATATTAGGCATAAATTATCAACATTAAAATTATGTCCGTGAGATCACGGCTTAGAGACTCGACAGTGACTATTCTGACAGGTCTCCCACGGCTTTACTCAGTCAGTCCACCAGGTGCAGGTCTAATACCTTAGAAAGGTCAACTGTCATTTATTTCTACATCTTTCTCAGTTCATCAGTCACAATAAAATAACTTTCCACTTGCCGAAAACAACTCCTACAGTTCGTACAGCCTTGTCCGGCGACAAGAAAAAATTATAAATATTAGGAACATCTGTATTCCTGTGAATCGCCTATTACAATGTCTCTATCCATCCATCCATCCATCCCTCCGTCCGTCTGTCCGCCTTTTTCACGCATGATAAAACTCGGAGACCGCTGATTGGACTTCTGTTTAGCGTGACTAATCCCACTGTACTAAACGTATAAAAACACAAGTATCCATCGAACACAACATACATAATATTTGTTATAAAAATCCAACAGCTACGTGTTCCGGCAATTATCCAAGATATAATCACGCTGTACAAAAGATACACACAAATGTGTGTTGTTCAGCAATGCAAGTAAAATTATTCAAACTTGAATAATATTACTTGCATTGTTGTGCTGCTTTTATTGAAAGGACTTTCATTAAATTAAACATTTTTGAGTTGTGCTAAAGTTGATAGAAATACTTCAACTTTAGGTAAACTTGGACAGAAATACCTCACAATTAGTATGAGGACGTGCTTGCATTGGTGAGTTTCCGTGAAAAGCAATGCAGTGAATAACATGCTTCTGCAAAAGGTTTAAATAATGTTTTGCCCTGTTTGCTACATTGTTTGTCCAAGTTGGATAAAATTCGGTATAAGAGACTTCCATAAATATGTATTCAGAAACTAGGAGTTTCTTATAGTGTTATCACAAAGCCGTAGTTTATAAAGGGGAGTCAATGAATGTTCGCATTTGTTTTCTGATTTGGATGGCATTTAGTACAAGAGGTCTGTACGTAATTCTGTGGAGTAGGCTACTTACGAGTACCGGAAAATTCGGCATAAAGACGACCGCACTTTCCTGATTGGCGTTAATTAAATTTCCTATACGCGTGCATTTTGGATCCTATGATATTTTGAAAGTACTAAATAAAAGCCTTGATAAAACGTGCGTACTGCCTCATGAAGCACACCATTTGCCATCTTGCTCACTACAAAGAAAGTGGATATATTCGATTATTAACCACATGAGAAGCTGAGAATTAACGAGTATAGACGGCAGGAATTGCTATGTGGGGCAATAATTTGTACCATAAAACCGCAACTAACGGTTAAAAGATCCCCTATGCAATAGCTTAATGCACGATGCTGTAGCACTTGTCAATGCTGTACCGTATGAGCTACTGCTAAAGTCTCTAAATAAAAAGCGAAACAGCACATTTCATTTCGGATGTAAGAGGTTTTGTCCGCAGTTTTAGAGGTTACAAGACTTCAGCTTTGTTTAAAGTAGTATCGGCAATCATTTCCAAATGTCCTTCAACTGCGATAGACCTTTACGCCCATGGCTCTCGATGTTGTGATTGTCGATGTGGTCGGGGTGGATGTTGGAAAAAGGGGAGCAGAGAAGGACAATTACCATGGCTGCAGTGGCCCTGGATCGATCTGCTACTGTAGGAAGGGTTGGGAACAATGTAGGGCAAACCCGCCCGTAGACAATTGCTACCCTAGTCACCCCTTCAGCTCACAAAATAAATTTCCAGAGAGGTTTCTGTGCGCAAGCTTCGGCGAAAAGTCAGCAAACCCTGTGAAGTGTTCAGATCAGATTATGTTCGTCGGAAGTACTGTACCTGGTCATATGCTGACATACGGACTGCGTGTTCGCTCCAGCACGCCACTCTGACTGGTTTGGTGCACGTAATTAAAGGAAGTAGGAGTATTTTCCATAAACTGATGGTCGGTCGGATTCTCAAGAAATCCCAAGCCATTTATACGACCCAACAGTCATTACCGTGTCCATATTAACAAACTACATTTCAGTAATGTTACTCAGATGAATCCAGTTCATCAACACACGAACTCTTTATGAGATATACATCAATATTAATATTTACAGGAATGCAGGTTAAATTTCCGCTTGCATTTTTCGTCTCGATCATGGGTGCTCTAGGCCCAACCCATTTCATGTCGCCCCTAACAACAGACTGTTTAACTATAATTTTTTTTGTGACGCAACAGTCCTACTTGGGCCTAGACTTCCTCATTATTGAGGCTTCGCGAACATACTCAGACACACCACACTCGGTAGGACAACTCCTCTTGACGAGGGATCGGCCGTAGCAGAGACCTCTACCTAACAACAAACAACATTACCAACAGACAGACATTCGAACCCGCAATCCCAGCAAAGGAAAGGCCGCAGACCCACGCCTTAGACGGCGCGGCCAGCAGGATCGACATTTAACGACTAATACATATCACAAAATTCTTCGCTGCATGATTTTCTCCACCATCCACTGAACTTCCTCCCGCTCTGTTTCTTGAGATGTAAGAGTAGGTTCGTTTCAGAAACCTGCTCTCCGATTTTCGCATTTTCCATTCCAAGCATTACAATTCAATTACCACAATTTAAGCAACAAATGCACGCAATTGCATTAGAGTTACAATAATTTTATAATAACCACTAAATCCTACATCTTTCGGGCTTCATTAGCCCATCATCAGTCGGTACAATAAATCCCACAAGCATGATTGCTTAGTATATCGGTGTCTTGCATGCAGCAGTGCTGTAACTTCTGCTTCCTGACATCTCTTATATCTCCAGTCATGTTCCTTTGTTAAAGTAACAATGTTACCGATATTCCACGACCAAACTCCCGTCATGCCTCCTACCACCGAAAATAAAGTACCAAACCCTGGACGGCGCGATAGAGGCTCTGAAGACTTCTTTGCGTTACTTACTGTTTTGCATCATTTCATTTATCTAGTGTCAAGTTTGGTTAGCCAGGACTGAAGATTAGGGAATACATATTTTCTTCATTTATGCTCTTCGGGAAGAGGGGGAGGGGGAAGGCCGGGATCATGCTCATTTTGCCCACAATTTAAGTTGTAAACTATGTAACTGAATTTGTTCGAAATCACTACGGTGCACAAACAGGGCATGGCGACAGAATACTTGAGTTCAGTCGAATGTCGTTAGTATGGACGACAGCTTTATAGTTGTGGGCTTTATTTAATTTTTCCTTTGTACTGTTGAAAATGGATATAAGACAATTATAAGGTTATCACTATGTGTGAACTGCATCCAGCTTTGTTCGTTTTCAAACCTCAGTTATTTGCGTGATTATAAGCTTCCACCTCCAAGCAGATAATGACTGCGCTCTTCTGGACTTTTATGCAGCGAGCAGTGGTAATACCTCGCCGACGTTTCGGAACAAGCTATCGGGTTCCATCTCCAATGGTCAAGAATCTTCTTGACCCTTCTTGACCCATAGATTGTCCCGAAACGTCAGTAAGGAATTACCACTACTCGCTGCATAATAGCCAAGAAGAGCGCAGTTCTGACCCTGTTATTTGTATGAATGCATATTATTAATTACGTGAAACATATCTTTGAACTCCTGGACACAATTTTGATAAAATACGACATGAAGAACATTATACAATACCTGCTTTTGCTGGCATGTATTTAATTTGCCTTAACCCAATTCAGAGCTCACTGTTCTTAAAGTGAGTATGCGTAGTGTGTCTCGCTAAGCATTTGTCTGGGAAAATCACTTCTTTAGTAAATTACAAGAATCCACAAAATACCCATAAACATATTGAACAGTGTTTGTATATAAATACACAGATTTTGAGAAAGCCAGCAGAATATAACATTCACGTCCCATGTAAAAAATTGTAAAATGAAGTAAAACTTGCAGATTATTGCGACGGATCAGGATAGAGAGTTAAACACAGTTCTTTCGTGCTGATTACTCGCGACGTATTAAAGGAAGCTCTCTGTAAAAGTCACTATTGGCTGCAGCATCCGAAGGACAGGATTAGGACAAGTAAAGAATTGGGAACAACGGCCTGATTTGAGGTCACATCCGGGCACTTGCCTGGAGGCAATCAATAAGGAATGCTGGCTCCAGGAACCGAGTTATGCCAGACACTTTCGATCTCTTAACAGCTATTAAAATATACTTCAGCCCTTCAAAGGGCCTAGTAAAACCATAGGCACATTAAATCAAGCAGTCTAAAACAAGCCAACAAGCCGTAAACGGAGCACAGCTGCCTGCACACCTAAACATAAAACTGTACTCAGCTATGTAAGTGATTACTAAGCTCTTCATGCAATGGCACACCTGTTGAAGCGTACGAGGATATAAACACTGGGACAAAGACGGAATGTAATAATGGCTGTGCTCTTCAGAATCTGGATGATAGTGATACTGCCGGCCTACAGTACAATCAGTTTTGTACGATGCGTAAAACACCTGCCCGAATGAGGCATGTATATTCATCTCTTCATACGGAAACAGAACTTCTGAGATAATCCATCTGTTTAACCCATCTATCATTGTTTAGTCTAATTATTCAGAACGACACTTCTCGAGCTTGACCTTTGGGATTAAGGCTCCGTGCTTTGTATTTTGAAGTAAGATTTCGTCCTGTACGTTTTGGATTAAGATCTCGTACTTTGCTTAATGGATTAAGATTTCATAATTTAAATAATGGAGTAAGCTTTCGTGTTTTACGTAATGGATTAAGATTTCGTTCTGCACGTGATCGATTAAAATCTCGTGGTTTAGATAAAGGACTAAGATCTCATTATTTACGTCATGGGTCTCCAACCTTTTTATAGGGAAGGCTCACACTTTGTTGTGGGCTGATTCGTTGAAATATAACAATTTGTGGTAAGCCTAACTGCCTAAATTAATGTGAAATTTTATAGTACAAACACAGTTTACAAATATGGCACCGGGCCGCATAATACAAACTGGCGGGCCGCGGGTTGGAGACCCATGCTTTAGATAATGGATAAAGATTTCGTAATTTACATAATGGATTGAGATTTCGAGGTGTGCGTTTTGGATTAAGATTTCGAGGTGTGCGTTTTGGATTAAGATTTCGAGATACATTCCGAGCAATATAAATCACAGCACTGTAAGAAACTACCATTGGTTATGAGGTTACACACAATAAAGTTAACAATTTTCCTTCAGCGCATCGTGTTTCTCAACATGTAAGGTGAACCACAATTCCCATGGACACACTACTCTTATTTTCCTATGAATGTTTCATGCTACGCAGGCGTATGGCGATTCTAGCCAGAAAAATAACTAACTAATGAAATCCCCTTTAAATTTCAACGTCAAAATTTGATAAATTCCATTCCCGGCTGATGTGTTCTGTTTACACGTCACTCAACGTGCAAACTTCACGTACATCTCCGTCTTGCAAATGCTCACCGCCGGAAACCCAAGAGCGGACAGCTATCTGATGTTATCTAAGTGGACACCGCCTCCTGAACAGCCTGTGTAATTTACATTTGAAGGTGCATCTGTTTGGTTGCTGGTAGTTTGGACTCCATACAGTCTGATCTTTAAGATATGCAAATAATCGATACACGTCATTACCAGCACAACACATGATTATGCTGGACTAATACCATGACATTGCCCTTTCCACTTGTGCCCCTGCACAGACACAGGTTTCCCAACAATCCATGCCATTACTTCGCACTAGGCGAAAAATGTAGAGATTTACCATCAAAGTTATATACGTAATTGTCTCCATTCTTAATCATAATTCTCAGTTTAACACCTGAATCCACGCCGTTGTACTTCTACGTATTAAATGACATCCTAAGCCAGTAACGAGCAACACGCGGACCGCTGACGTATTTATGCGCCCGCGACCCTTTTCGAACAGACTTACCTTATGCCCCCCCCCCCCTCCAATCCCTATCAAAACAACATTTAAGTTGTAACGGGATTCGTGCATATCGCTTGAGCAAACATCGTATGTTAGAAACTCTAGAGCGAGCAGTGCCAAAAATACGGAATTGTAAGCCTACAAACCCGGTTACTTTAATTCTGATAATAATTATAATGCACATGCATGTTTTTCATCATTTTAAGGGACGTAACTGTACATTTCTCTACCAAATCAGGAATAAAGAAACAGCGACAGCTTCTCAATGACGTTTCCATTCTTCATAAATAGTGGAAGTTCTAAAATGAAACTTTATGTAATATATTAAATGTATTGCATTAATACGAATAATTAGTTGCTACTCTTCCCATAAAATCAATTTAAAAAAAAAAGAATTTTTCTATCGATAAGTGGAATGTGGCCCGCGCCGAATTTCAAGCTTTACAAATACCTCTAATGCCATAAAATATTCCTCCACACTTATCAAAACCACCCTAATACATTAATCTTTACAATTTTTACAATGAAGCTGGCAGATAAAACACAACACCCCAATATTGGAGCAACGAAGAACAAGTGTCAAAATTTCATGTCTGTGTAGTGTTACATAGTATTACAGTTAGGATGCTGTGTTTTGCTTGAACAGCTTCAAAATAAAGACGACGACGCTAAAGATTATTTGTGCCCAAATTCTACATACTTGTAACACCTTAATAGCCAACGTAAACAGTAGAACGTGGCCGTGAAAGTAAGGTGGGTGGTCGAAAAGTCGGGCTGACTATGAGAATTATGTACTGATATTTGTTATATTCTGGTGGTTTGAGACATCAACGCATGCGTGATTTCAAGCTTACGTTACGGCGCAAATAAAATCTTCGCTCTTCTGGGATGTTACGCAGCATTACGTAACATCAGAGAAGGACGACGATCACATCAGTTTGTATTATCCTTAATTTAAAATATTTCCTTAAGTAAAGTTGCCAGTTAGTGACCATATGTTGTGCCATGTGGTGACAACGGTTCCAGTTAACATGAGTAAACCTCTACTATTACGACATACGTGGTTTTGAGACTTACCTGTGGTATTAGTCTCCTCTTCCTCTTCTTCAGTGACTGAGCCATGGTCATCATCACGATAATAGTCCTGCTGGTCCGCCGTTTCGCGACGTAATAAAAATTCTGGTTCCTCTAATTGCAACAATGGCTGCACGACCGCAATACAATAACAGCAACACATTAGTAAAAACATGAGAAATCGATTTAAATTAAGGCGGTGGCCGCGAGGTGGCGGTCCAACCGCATGCACCACCAGCTGGTGACACATGAGGCAAGTCATCTCATTGTTGTTGTGTTTATTCTCTGAATAAAGAGATATACGGTGATGCTCTCACTGTTATCAATCTGTGTCATTATTGGGTATCGTTCCTTTACACTTCAGTCACTTCATTAGATGAATGCCTGAACGAGACATCTTTCGTTGGAAATTCTTTAGAACACTTCTTAATTTTAAGCACTTACTTTCCTGTTAGTTAAAAAAAAAAGAAAGAAAGAATAGATGAATGAAAGAAATCGTTACGCATAAGGTAAAAGAAAGTACGAAACTCTCTCAGATAACTGTAACGAGCAAAAAGGAATAACACATTCTTACTACAGAGATGTTGCACAGTCGGGTGAAACTAAAGTTTTAATTTGTGCTTAAACGTGGTCATGCGATGCCGAAAAAAATATGTTTAGTATTTTTTTTTGTATGATATATCGTAGTTACTTCCAAAACAAACATTATAAACTTCGGTACATATCTCTTTCTCTGAAGGAGCTGCACTTAAAAACTGCGATACATTAGAGCACTCTACGCACTTTCAGAAGATTATGGGTTCGATTCGCGATAGAAGCAAGACATTTATGTTCTCAAAAAATATCCGAAGTCCAACGGGGGAAACAGCGCCCAGGGCCGAGACGTGAATTTAACCACTCACTCCAAATAGCGTCGAAGTTAAGACCGAGTGGAGCTTTACCTCTCCTCCCCTTATATACCTCCAAGGCGTGTACAGGGACAACTTCATCCCTACTTTTACGAACGGTCAGAATTCTTGTCTGTTAGCAACGCTACCACTCGTAAAACCTAAAGGCATTCAGATATGAAAATGACAATCCACAAATATCCATGCACAATGTGCGAGATTCAAAAATCTCCATATGAACTGTTTCGCCAGACTTGCTGTTTATTACACAAATCATACGGCACTACCACAGTGACATAATGAAAATTTATTAATTAATAATTAAAATAATAATTAGTAAAAAGAAGTAAATTGTTGGTATTATTTGTTGAATCTCAATTAACATATTACCAAGAGCTGTAACTGCTAACATCAGGCATGAAGCACGTACATGGACTATTTTGTGATACATTATACCCCAATATGTTAATAACTGAGAATATAACTTCAAGTACGTATCCGAAACAATAAAAGAATGATAATCAGCTATCACAATAGCCATAATAACGAAATACTACAGTTCTGTACAAGGTGCCCAATTTGTAATATCCTGGAACAGAAAACTGGGTTAACTAGACTGTTACTGTCGCTTCGTACACGAGTATTTACTTCAAACGGACATGGTTTCGAGACTGGTGTTCATGTAGAAATTAAGATCGTTGCAGCTGCTCTGAGATTTATTTTCTGTAGCTAACCTCTGTTGTTTTCTACAGTTTTACTAAATTAACGCTAATCAACAAAACAGTCTTCACTGATGGCGTCAATAAGAAGTTGCCCATAACCGTCCATAAGCCTAAGTTTCAAACTTTTTGTGATAAATATTTTTGAGACAGCATGTTAAATACAGCACTTCCTGCCGGAAAAAAGAAAGCTTCCCTTTGCCGAGTAAAATAACTTTTTTATATTTGTAAGAAAAAACAGGAAATGCAAAGGTATCACTATATTAAATACCTGTTTAATCTATGTATACCCCAGTTCAGATAATAATAGAGCGTACTTTCCAATAAAAAGCAACAATTAGAGCACAATTCGTGTATTATTTCTGCTAGAAACTTAAAAAATAAAACAAAACAAATTATTTAAGCACAGGTTAAAACTTGGTTTATCACACGGATGCTCGCGTACAAGGCTCAATGGAATCTGCACCTTTCGACACTTTTAATAACCGAAAATTATTAAATTTCTATGTCTGCAACACATCGCCTGTATAAAATTCGTACACGTAATTGTCTTTACGAATCCTTAAAATGTGATTATACGCCGAATGATGAGTTATGCAGTAGGCAATGTCACACACGATCTCATTTTACCCCGAAACTGCACTATTCCAGATGAGAACGGCTGTAACGACCGATCTGGAAGAATCCAGAGCCCTCACGCGGCGCAAGTCCGATCCACTTCTGTCCTTCCTGAGCATCATCGCTCGCTCTCGTTCCATTTCACAACACGCCATATTGAAAGACGCCAATTCTCTTTAGAAACTGTATGTTCACATAGCAAATACTACAGTTTGCATAAAAAGAGTAACAATTACAAGAATAACAGTAAACGTGGGTATACTAAAAACTGTCACTTGAAGACTGACTCAAAATTTACTCTAGGCATGTCTTTTCTTGAATTATAAGGAACCACAAAATTTCTAAGCCAGTTTTTATCCTCCTTCACTATTTTGAGAAGAAATCGCAAATATATTTCCGCTCCGCCAAAAAAGACGCTTACTATTTGAACCATTATTGACTAGTATACGCAGTCATGGTAACATTTTGTTGCTGTACACAGAAACATCCGTCTGTAATGGCGGCGCTAGCTACAAGGGACCCTGTACGAACTATAGTCTACAAGCCCCATGATTCGGACCAATTTAACTCCGGTCTTGCGCGGCTGAAAATTTGTATACTATAAAAAAAAAACACCGTTTGTTTATGGAGTACAAAACATTACCCCAGTGATTACGTTTTGTACAACTGCAGGAATGTAGCAGCTCACCTGAAACAGCAGGAAGACCGTGTGGTCTTCTGCGCTTTGCGTTTTACATCCGCCAAGTCCGAGGGGTAGGTCTGTACTATAATACGGAATGTACTGTACTAGCGTACTTTGCTACTAACCACAACTTTTGGTGCTCGTATGTGCTGGCCTGTTTGTTGTTCATGTAAGGTATAGTTGGCGTCTGTCAAACAGACCTTTTGAACCACCAGGCGTGTTTGAACTGTTGCACTTCTAGACACACTGAGAAGTATTTACTGAGAGTAAGACGAATTATGAGGGCTACGAAATGCCAGTTGTTGTTCCTATTTACAAAAGACAGACAAATTCACCACTAGCTGGTTTCAATACATATTTGGTCAATTTATCAAAACAGGTAACTGTCTCACAGTTATCGCCATTAGTAACATTCAACGACGGCTCTTTTTTCTTCACGGTTCACTCTTTTGAAAGACATTCCTTTCACTCAGAGGGTTCATCAGTCAGCAGAATAGGAACGCGGCTGTTCCCCCACCACGTGTTTCTGGGTAGTGTTTTTTTTTTGTGCCACGGACGCCCAAGAATTCTTGAATATTGAACGACGGCAAAGCTACATATATTCGCAACTCATTACTCCGAAACTCAAGTTACGGCCAACGTAACAGCACAGTTGACTCTCTCTAAACAAGCCAGGGTTAAGAGTTCATGGCCTGAACAACACGCGATACTGTTGGTGCAGTGCCTCGGCCCCCACAACACAACCCTACACGTCACTGGTCCTCGGCTTCTTGCAAGGTCACGTTGAATTGTTGTAACAGTCAGATTAATTTGTAATATAACAAGCTCGGATCCTTGAATATCCACTTATGACCAGAAATCTGTTTTCTTGAGTGTCGCCTCATTAGTTTCTTTGGGCGAGTGTCGCAGTAGTGTGCGTTATGTACATGAGGACATGCAACAAACTGTCGCAATAGCGAAAACAAGTATGTATTCAAGGCTGACCGCACGTATTTTCCAAATCCATTCTTTGGGATTTGGCCTTGAGCCCCTATCCCTGGAATTCGACGAATATTTTTTCGATTTGGAGCGAATGCAAACATAAATCTGATACTTAAGGATTACTAACTTTGCGTTACGCCACACCTTACTTTATCCTCTTTTAAAACCCTACAATGAAGTTTCAGCCTACAGCGTTTCATGTGAACATAACAGCACAAATGGACACTGACCGCCCTCCGATACTTACGGGCTTATCGAAACCCCTGCATGCATTCACGATCACTTGTTTTGTCTCTACTACTGTAAGCACGGTCGGATTTACACATTTATATACACTGATTCTTCTCTAAGAATACCTAAAATTAACTGTGGTTATGTCTTTTTTTGGCACGTTCATAAAATTGCGAAAAGCGACTATTAGCTTCGTCAGGTCTGTCCGTCTGTCCACACGAATAACTCGACTCTCACTGGAGGATTTTAATGAAACTTTACATTTGAGTATTCTGCGAAAATCTGTCAATAAAATTAAAGTTCATTAAAATCTAACAAGAATAATAGGTGCTTTACAAGAAGACGTAGTATCTCGGTGAATGAGAAATGTTTCAAACACTAGCTGCAGTATTTTCATTGTTACACCGTGCATGTTGTCGAGTCACTCAATTATTATACCAACTAATGCACTTATATAAAATTTACACATTAAAACACTAAAACTGCTCCGACACGTTTCGGCCCTAAGACCATCATCATCAGGGAGCTGCATTTCTTTGCCTCGCTACGTAGCGAACCACGGAATGCATATCCATAGCAGGGCACTCTTCGCAACATAATATTACACAACATGGCAAGCTGCCACAATACTAGTACAACGAAGTTAATTTATGACTGGTTTTTAATGTGACTTTAGCAAGGCAAAGAAATACAGCTCCCTTATGATAGTCTTTGGACCGAAACATGTCGGAGCAGTTTTAGTGTTTTAATGTGTAAATTTTATATACGTGCATTAGTTGGTATAATAATTAAGTGACTAGTTGCAGTAACCATCAAAACACTTTTTGTGTTCAGTAGTTCTTTGGCCGTTTATGAGATGACAATACGGTGCATGCGCTTTGCATGCTGGATTACTAAGGCCACAAACGCACGTTCTTAATACGTCATACCTCCTGCTTTTCCACGGCAACAATGATTACGTGAACGCGCTTCATTGTTACGTTTTAAGTACCTTGCCTGTCTTGCCCTCATACTCATCTTTCGTACCGGACTGGGGCGTAACACGAATAAGCCTTAATCCCACTAGCCGATTGTGAAGTGAGAAAACCAACAAGATGCAACAGTTAGATGTTTATTTTTAACAATTTCTCAACATGTTTCGGGCATCATTATGCCCATCTTCAGGAGAACAAGACGTATGCCCGAAACATGTTGAGAAATTGTTAAAAATAAACATCTAACTGTTGCATCTTGTTGGTTTTCTCTCTCACTCCACAATTTGCTCACGATGCACGGTCACTGAAACCTAAAGCCCACTAGCCGAGTTGTAGCGCCTGGCTCGAACACCTCAAAAAATCACAGCGTTGATGCTGCTACCTATGCGTATCATAGGCTATACCTAGACAAGGAGAAAAATGGAGGTAAAATAGTGATGATATATGATTAAATCTACATTTTTAGATTAGCGTATAGGGACACACATGGTTTTAACGGAGAGGTAGCAGGAATTCCACAGATTCCGTTTCAGGCGTTCCCCTACCAAGTAAAAAAATAAATCTTGTGCAGCACGTCCATTAATGTTCTAGTATCGATGACTCAAAAAGTCTGTGTGACTTTCATGAAATTTGCTGCAGTGAAAGTCCACTTTACTTGGGACATAATTAAAGTTTGATCAGCAATTTCTACATTTTTCGTCAGATACGAATGAAATTCGATATAATATCCATGCAATACCAGTCAGTAAATGGAAGTTTCGTGAAAAATGAAATTTTTTTGTAGTATGTTTTTACTCCAATTTGCAAAAACTTTCGTACAACAGACGTCCACTAAGTGTATGAAGTGGCTGCAACTGTCGTGAGAAAAAGCGGAGTGAAACCCGCACTTCGTTGAGGGTCATCAACGAATTTAAATCCGCACTCCCCACATTTAATGTCCGACTGGGGCAAAATTCAACGTAATGTAAGTACATGCACATAACGCTGCTGAATACTGGGCAGTTTCGTGAAAATTAGATCCGCGATACCGTACATTTCGCGTCAAACGCCTTGGTAAGGCACTGAATGCATCATTGGCAATTTTGTTCGTATGTTTATGAAAACAGTTTGATATTGTCGCTCCCAAATGCTTGGGACTTCGTCACTTCTTCCTATAACCGCTCTCTTCCTATCGCGATCACATTCTGCACTCCGGTGACGAAGAATACCCGTTCTAGTGTCAATTTTTTGGTTTGCCTCTGAGGCCAAGCAACGTACTAGGGTCAGGGGTAGTTTATCATTTACACTTCATGCAATCAACAACACAATCAAGTCTCCAGCACAGCTGCGTTTCCCGATTCTCTTTGGTCTTGTTAATGGCCTTTTCTAAAGCAAATTTAAAAAGCAGTAACGATAAAACATGCCCATGTTGCGAATGACGACGCGGAATTAGGCAGTGCGGAATGAAAACTCGTACAATACACCTTCCTCACGCGGCTCGCAAAATACTGCCGTCTTATGGTTTGACACAATCTCTCTTGATTATACAGTTCTGAATGATACGACGGTGCAATGGACAGACGTGGAAGCCGTAGTTACTTCATACGTACGACTACCCGACCTGTCACGATGGCCTGCCTCCCTCCAGATCTGAGATTTCAAACAGGACATTCCGAATATGGACAGCCAGTTATTCCACCGCGACATTCAAAACATAAAACCGTCACTATTCTAACCTTAGTGGCGGCCCAGGTTTGATACAACACAATCATTCCCACTTAATTTATGCGTACAGGCAGTGCCAAGCATGGGTGGATATGGTTTCTCACAATTACGGATCCTCTGCATCAGGCCAGGCAGCGGGAGAGGGGTGTTTCATTTAACAAAGCTGTCAAACTACTTCAGATTAACAGCGAGGAAGGTAGATGCATTGAACACAATTATGGGACATGGCAGAAATGAAAAACGAAAAGGGCAAAACCAAAATACTTGTAGAGAACTGTGCCAGCAACACTTTCTTCACCAACCACCTCATCTACAACAGTTCATACGTCCTTGTAACTACACACCAAGTATAGCATTCCTCATTACGTCAATGAACTGTCCCAGCTTATGGATAATGAATTGTGATTAATCAGCACTCCAGAACGCGAGATTAGAAAGACATGAATAATGGCTTAAAAAGGAGCATGCCTCACCCATATCAGCACTTTCTGGCAGTGAAATGCCTGTGTGTCCCATCCCAGCAGCTCATAGTTTGAAGAGAATTACTGACCAGTACTAGGTGGTAGCAACTATACTTCAAGACAACAGTAAAACTGCTGCCACATGTCCTTGCAACAGGAAATTAACAATTTTTTGTATGTACCTAACACATTATCACAGAACATACCCACTCAAGATGGATGTATACATAATGAAACCAAGGAACGAAACAGAAGTGCAGGACATGGTAACGAAACAGCATGGGAACACAAAATATAAGGTCAACTTTCGCTGTATTTATTTACTGATTTTTTTCTACAATACGTGTTTTAATATCACAGATACAGTGCTTCTCGTAATAAAGCACCATATTATATTCGGTGTTTGCTTAACCAGTAATGTTAAGTTTATAAAAGTTATGGAACAAAAATTAAGAACATAATAAAGCACTTGCTTGGAAGATGATGGCGAGTGACCAAAACTAATCTTCAAAATAATGCCTCAGAAATCAATTTTTATTACTGTACCTCCCAAATTATGCAAGAAGCCTGGAAGAAAAGAATTTCACATGGAGTTCCAGTGTATGGTATTATTATGAAGGATCAGAGCTCACATTTTGGACTGTTTTATACAAAATGACCCTAATAACTCTGATACTTTCACACAAAAAGATAAATCTTTAAGATTGACAGTAAAAACCGCTAAATTCCAAAGCAAACATTTTGTAGAAATACTAGGACTTTAACTTCAAACTTATGAGAATATCTCACTCTCTTCCACAAAGCCGATCTGAACTACTGAATAAACTGTTCCACTTGTCACACCATAATCCTGGAACTTTCAACCCATACATCACATCAGAATTAGTTAAGATCATTACCATCATTCTTAAAACATACTTGACTTATACTTTCAAAACTCTCACAGCATAGTCCAGTGAGGTTCGAAGCATTAGGAATAACAGCTGTTTCAACCATCTCAACATTACGGCTGTACCAATCACGTCAAGAATTGGTCTAATTTGATGGAATGTCTCGTCATATAACAATAACGTGACATGTTTACAAAGTGTACACACACAGTTTAACATTTCTCATAGAAATGCCTCAAACCTTGAATAACACCTTACTACAACACAATATTTTCAGTCTATTTCCTTCTGCAACACCTTCAAGGTCATCAAAATTTGTTGAGCCAAGTATGCAATATGGAACTTTACATACTGGAACAAAACTCGTAACTTTCTGCAAATTTCAGGCATTATGGCCGATGGTGCTCAGGTACAACTCGGCAGCCTTACACTGTAACACTCATTTCTGTCATCAGCAGTCTCTTCTTCATATTGCTTGCAATAACCACTAACACCTTGAACTGTACTATGAAAATACACCTTCCAAAATGTGCACAAAGGTGTTCACACTGTTACCATTCCTGATATGTCTCTTTTTGTTTTCTCAACTAACAGTATAATTGGCATTTCAATCAGAAAGAAAACTCTGGTACCTAAAGAAGTTTTCAAAATTGTTAGCAAAGCAATGTATATCCAGCATGTTCCACAAGAATAAGCTGTCAACACTGCTTCATCATTCAACTCAAATGCTTTTTTTTTTTTATGAAAAACAAATTGTACTCTTCCATACACTGGGGTTTTCAACACTCACTGCATTTTTTTGCATAATACCATGCGCACGCACACACACACACACATATATATATATATACACACACACATGCATGCCTATTTTCACACAGAAACTTACATTTGTATCGGAAGAAAAAATCAAACTATTTGCAGATTTTTACACACAGCATCACACAAATTCTTGTTCTGACATACTTGATGCCAATGTCCTTAAAAAATGAAAACACTTAAGTCTTAATAAGGAAACAAATTACCTCATTTGACTCAATTTAACATTAACTTGGGTCATATCAAGAGACTGTATGTTCTGGTTCCTCCAAAACATGTTTCATTAGACTAGACAGACTAAACAAGGTAATGACCATATATATACATATACATATACACACACACACATACATACAGAACACATAATAACAGAAGTAGCTGTAAATTTCGAGCCATGAGTCTGTGTCGTGTTCCTTCTCAAGTACAGTTCTCTGGTTAATTCACAGTGTTTTTTTTTTTTTTAACTATCAGAACATTTGGTAAATGGTATGCAGTTTTTCATACCAAGTTCTAAAATTACCATGTTTGGTGCAACTTAATACATAACTGACTACAAATTATGGGGAAATAAACACCTTATACAGATCCTATGGAAAATGAAAAAAAGAATTTGTGAGGGCAGTGTGTTAATTCACTGCCAATTTTTGTAAGTGACTTAGAAACATGTTTTGAATGATTCGATTAAGATATGATCTTGCAGAAAATAATACATACAACACCCACCAGATGGAGGAAGTTTCAACATATTTAATTCTTAACAGGAATAATATATAACCTAACTGCTGTTAATGAGGCAACATCACACACCATACAAGCCGTAGGTCATGCCTGTATCATTCATCATAACCACTTAAGGCAACAATGACCATTTCAGGCAGCATGATTCTCCTATAAATTTTCATACAAATATCTTTGCATGTTATTTCATGGTAACTGCCAAGTTAAGCCATATAAAGTTTGTAAAATCAAACTCTTCACGCATACACTTGACACATAGCCTATTCATTACAGGGTCCTTCACAGCCAACACATACTGTAATTCACTAGCTGATGTTTTCACCCTTCAAAGTTTGAAAACTAATACACCATCATGGCAAAATATGGCAAACACAATGCATTAGCTCCTATCTAATCACCATTACAAAGAACAAGTTGGATGAGGGGGAAATGTATATTACAAGCCCTGAGTAGTTATACAGTGTTTTAATATTTACATTATTCAACCTAGAAAAATCACAAAATACCGTATTTACACACCTATAACAAGAAATATGGTTAACAACATTCATAATTTCAAGTGGTGCTAGACCTCTGAATTCTGAACACATCCTCTTCAGATGCAGAGAAACTTCAATGACAATTATGTGAATGGCATTTGGATCCCCACAGTATAAAAAGCACACATCTCTATTTATGGACCAACAAAAATACTTTCTTCCTGAAGTGTAAAATACAAACCTGACACAGAACACAAAAACAATTGCACAATACGAAACAAAACAAGATTTTATCACCACATAACAAATTGTTGGGACTTCAAGTGTTAAAATGTGGCTAAGAAACATACACACCTACACATTCAGCATACTTTTTTTTATTGGTACTTCGTACGCGTACCATTTGGAGTCACATACTCACTCATATAGGTAAATACGGTATTTTAAGAGCCCTCTGCTTACTTTAAATGTCGTTTTGGACTGGTTGCAGTCCATACAAAAATCTTCATTACACACACACACACACGTGCGCTCATACACACATGCACACACTCACAACTTCCTCTTTCACTACAACTTTTAAGACAACAGGGCTGTCAAGCCCATTTCAAAAATATACCTGATGTAACACAAGACTGACTTAACACTCAAGAGGAGGGAAGCTAGCAAGCCCTTTCAAATGCACCGGTTTCATCAGTTTAAGAAAATTACTTCAACGCTCTGTCTGAAAGAGATGATATAAACAGAATGCTATTGTTGCCATTACTGACAGCAAATGGGAAGGGTTCCAAATGCTTTAATGTAATCTGTGAAGCAAATATTGAGTACCCTATTTTGCAAGAATAGCGATTTCTTCACAAAAAAAAAATAATGAATGAAAGCACAACGGTTGGCATTAACTCACCATTTTTTAACTGCACGAATTTTACAAAAACCGATGCACACTATCATGCGCTTCAAAGGGATTCAAATACTGAATATCAGTGTCCAGTAGTATTCAGTCTTTCTCTCCGGTCTTATTTACTACCCAACAAATCATGGAGGTTCTCTTGGTACAACAAAAAGAAAAAAAAAAAATAAGCCACCAGACTCACCTGTGCTCAATTGCATAGAGCCCACGTTACCTAGAGAGACAAAGAATCCCCTAAAATCTCAGTCTGGCACTTACATTTAATAGTTTTTGCAATAAAAACATGAATTGTGAAAAAATTATAATTAATAAATCAGGTACGCACACTGGCAGAAGTTCATTTCCTGGTTCAGCCACTAGGAGACGCCACCACAACTACAGGCGCTGGAGTAGAAGTTGGTGAGGAAGCAACAACAAAGAGATTTGTGATCTTTTTACCTTCTAGGTTTGTGGTAGCAGATGCAGCAGAATCCATTTTATTCATGGTACTGGTTGTGATGTGGCTGTCCAACATATCTTTATCCTCCACTTTTAACAACGCATTGCAGTCATATTTTTTTGTTAGGCTTTGAGCTTTACGACGCTGGATTAACCGTGACTCACTTGGAGGAGAAAGACCAAACACAGCCATACCTTTACCATCTCCGTTATGTAAATGTGGCTCCAGGACTGTAGGTGGCTCGAGCAGTGATGGATTCTGGGTAGTTCCAAGCTCGAGGTTCATGCTGAAGTGTTGCAACACAACACGATTCACAGCCATGGCACTTTCTGCAAATGCAGACAACTCACGAGCGCTATTGTTCCTGTGGAATAAAATCCAACTCATTTGAAACTGTATATTTTGCCAAATACATTAACAGTTCTTAGTAACAGCAGTACTCACACTGTGACCACAGGCTAAAATCCACATCAACCCTTTGGTGCAATGCAATTTTACAGTATCTTGATACTCTCTGACCAATTGATTTAAATATGAAGTATGGCAGTTTTGGTCAACTGGACAGAGAATGGGGAATTTCACTTACTAACATGCATGTTAGGTGGTGCAAAGGGTTAACTACTTGACAAAATGTATCAGCTTATCTTACAGCATCCAACATGGAGCAGCAAGCAAGCTGTCTGAGGCATGCAACATATAAGGCTCACAATGGTAATGCCAAAGATGCAAGCCTTCTGTCCCAAACAACTTTTATGGGGGCCTAGGTGACTACAATACCATTCCCCTTTCTTCCCTTCAGGCACTTTGTTGTGCACATAACATTCTGGCACTAAAAGATGACTGA
>Ga0136643_10002929_pt1 | contig 22613 bp, 16 predicted proteins | sample TergutLab28metaG_FD_96883 | JGI IMG/M metagenome (GOLD analysis project Ga0136643, IMG submission 96883) | Labiotermes labralis P1 segment gut microbial communities from Petit-Saut dam, French Guiana - Lab288 P1 (version 3) (version 3) | ecosystem: Host-associated > Arthropoda: Insects >... | reverse complement strand
TGTCCCTATCCTGGGCCAACCCAATCCGGTCCACATACGCACATCCCATATCCTGGAGATCCATCCTAATAGTATCAACCCATCTACGCCTAGGTCCCCCCAGTGGTCTCTTTCCCTCCGGCTTCCCCACCAAGACCCTATACATCCCCCTCTTCTCACCCATATGCGCCACATGCCCTGCCCATCTCATTCTTCTCGATTTTATCACCCGCACAATATTGGGTGAGGAGTACAGATCACTTAACTCCTCGTTATGCAGTCTCCATGTCTCCATAAATAAACAGCGCATAAATTTTCAAAATTCATCCAGTGTTCTACGTCGGCTTTGCTAGGGAAACGGTTAAATGGCTTTCTCATTTCAAATGCCTCAGCGGGCAACACGACACTGCTTGTCACCCGCGAGCTACAGGTTGAAACAGTCTGCTCAAATATGTGACAGGCTTCTCTAAAGCAATTTTTGGACGGGTTTGACTGAAACGGTTTTAAATGGTTTTGTCTGATTAGTGTGATTTCGCATTAACCACTTTGTGCTGCATAGTGTATGATGGCTGGCACTGTGGAGGGCTGGGCCCTGTTAACTTCGCTGTTTCATCAAGAACATGCGTCAGACTTCAAGTACCTTGCTTTGTTAATCGGCCTCTGGGTTACTGCTTCTTTTAATCTTACATCACATTGAATGGCTGATCAATTACAGACGAAGACTGACGTTTGGTCAGGCGGCATAGATTATCTTATATCTTCAATCTCCGTGCCATTCCTTAACAAAATCTTAAGTCCAATGATCTGTCTTGATAACCGAATCCATGATATAAGGCTACATAAGTAAGCTTGGAATCTCCCTGTGAATTTATGTCAAAGATCAAACTATCAAGTGCAGAGATTGGGAAATCCGATGAAACATGACACGTCCCATACTTGGTCCACGTGGATGATCACCGCTGATATTAACTCCACCGAGCAGAGTCCTTCTTCAGAAGCCCTAGTAGTTTAGAAATTTACAGTCTCTTATGGAATCCAGAGGTTCATTACCGTGTTTACAAAAGCCCACCACTGCTCCTGATACTCAGACAAATGCATCCAGTCCACAGTATGCCACTCCACTTCTGTGAGTTTAATGTTAATATTATCCTCCCATCTCTGTCCAGCTTTTTCTTTCAGACTTACCGACCAAATGTGTGCATGCATAAACTAACCTCTCCCCCATGTGCCACGTGTTCTGCCTGTCTCATTTTCTGTGACTTGTTCATCGTAATGTCGTTGATGCAAGGCACAAATAATGGTGCTCCTCTCTATGCAAAACTGGGAGCGGGGCGTCATATGCGTTTTGCCTTGTTATGGGCGTTAAAGAGGCTATCCTGAGGCCATGTTCAAAGGTACGAAGAATCGTTTCCCTCCTCGTCCACCTCGAAATGCTATCTTCCCACTCCAGTCGGGTCTAGTCCTCCTGGTCGCACGAAGCTGATGCATTCACTGTATCATACCTCCGCATGGCATCATTTCGTCGTTACGTCAGGGGTAAAATAATAATACGTTTTGCACAGTACTTCCGGTGCCTCGAATTTACGTCACTAAACAAAAGGAATATATAAGGCAAGTGTGGAACTATGCACTTTTCTTTCAGAATTGCCAACATTGAGGATTACACCTAAGTCAACTTTTATATAAACCTAAATACTTAATCCGCAGTTTTTAATTTGTGGTAGAATGTGTCAAACTTATTGGTTTACGCTAATTTATAATTTTGCTTCTTAGTAACAAGCCTCATACCTATTTACGACATAAATTATTATGGGAATAAACAGCTTCGCTATGCGACGCCTCACAAACTCTTCTGTTCGATTGTGGTTCATTTTGTTGCACTATCAGTAGACCAGATTAAACATGTTCAAATGTTACATCGACTCGCGAATTGGAAGAGTTTTGGAACGAAGTGGTCGTGGCCTAATCAAGGTGCTGTCCAAGTATTTGTCTGAAGGTAATGAGTAAAATCACGGAAAACTTATCTCATGATAGCTGGTGCTCCGAGCAAGGTTCGAATGTGGCATCTCCAGCGTACAGGTCCAGACGGTTACATCTACAGGCTAGGATCTTTGTTCCTGCTTGTATCTAACGCATCTCTTTACCTGTAAGGATATTCCTCGTTACACTGAGGCCAAGAAAAGAGTTCCCACGGATCGATCCCCTCCACACACCCTCGAGTCCATAATTTAACTCCTCAAGTAAAGTTGTCTTTGGGCTCAATTAAGCACCACGCCACGAAGGAATGTGGGGGACTGGAGGCACGGCCCCACGCTTTCTTAAGAGGCAAAAGACGGAGGTGGGCTGTAAAACTCACACATCCAAACACTTTACCTCCGGGGAATAAGTTTCTGGTACCCACTGAAGAGGAGACTTGGGAGAAGATCAAAACCTCTTGTTCCCGGGAATCGAACTAAAAATCCTCGATCGTCCAGCCCGTAGCCTAGCAGCTGTGTTGAGGTACCTCCTTCCAGGATACTTCCTTCCATTCGTCGTTTAGCCGCTATGTTAACAAGAACGTTGATTTTGGTAACCTCAGCTAGACAAAAATGCTGTGGGTTTGTTGCAGTGCCAGAAGGGACTGAAGGGAGATATAACAGTAAGCATGTACCAAACCTCCATCATTGTATTTCCCGCCATTCATGGGCATTCTTTAAGCAACACGGGTATAGCAGGATTACATCCACGAAGTTACCGTCATTTTGCACGACAGCTTCCTATCGCAGCCAACACACTGCAGCTATTTCCGTAAGCAGAAGAACACCGCCATCTCCACCTGTCTGATCGCAGAAACACAGTGATATATGCGCACACTACTTCGCGCAACCTCCCGAATTGTAACATCAGCCTAGGTTCGCTAAAGTAACCTGCGCCTGAAGTTGGAGACTTTGTGGAATTACTCCTGCTATATATACCTTATTGCGCCACTGCGTATAAGAAACACGTATGTCCGTGTCACAAAACACTTTGCCAACACTACTTACTTCTTTCAGGCCGTGCCCTGGTTACTGATTGCAAACAGAGCGCATTGTTTTCTGGTGATATTACTGGACAGTGTCTGTCACATAATTTGGTCACGCCTATGGCTTATGATAATAATGAACAAGGGGCTGAAATCTACAACACAAGAATGTCAGACAAAGGTCCACTTTGACACTTGTCGCTATCAGTGTCTTGTTACGATAATGATATACCTGTCAGACCGGTTACGTATGCAAATCACAAGTACTTGGTCAGTGATGCTAAATGGGTGACTTGGCACCGGTCGAAGTGTGTTCGAAATTTCCGCAGCTATTTTTTATGGTGTAAGAGCCCCCCAGTGGGCCAGGGCCTCATCATTGTCGAGGCTTCAAGACCACACTCAGACACACCACATTCGGTAGGACTCCTCTGGACGAGTGTTCAGCCCGACGCAGAGATAACTACCTGACAACATACAACACTCACAAGAGACATCCATGCCCGCCGGCGTGATTCGAACCCGCAATCCCAAAAGACAAGCTGCCGCAGACCCACGCCTTAGACCGCGCGGCCAATGGGATCGGCAATTTCCGCAGTTTGTAACGCCAGATTCACCGTTCTGGCTAAGAGTGTTCCGTCTATCCATCAAAAGTGTAAGAATTTCCAACACAGTGTGCTCTCGAATGCAGTTAAAAAAAACCTTAATGCTTTGCTTTGAATCGGCTTAAATTATAAGCCTCTCTAACTATGTCGCATGGTTGCTTAGGTTCGTATACTCCAAGACAGAGAAACGGGTTAGATTTACCGCTCAGCAAGGGGTCCATAAACAATGCTTTCGCGCATGTGTCCCCATTGTAAATACGGGCACAATACAGTTTTGTTACTCCTGTCAGGTCGTCTAGTTTCATTAACGCATGACCTGATTTATCGGCGAGGATTCGCCAATTGTCTGCAGGTAGAAATGAAAATTTTCTGCCTGGGTGGGGGTAGGATTGGAGTAATGGCAGTTGCAAATACATAATAAATGTAATCAAAGAACGGCAACTTTCAATCTGTAGGCTAAGATCACTTGGGAGACCTAGACATAGATAGAAGGATAATAAAATTTGTCCTCGACAAACAGGCTGTGAGTGTGTGTACTTGAGGTGGCTGCTGCAAAACAGGAATCAGAAACAGGATTTTATGGACATGATGATGGACACTCGGGTTCCGTAGAAAAACGTTGTAAACCCGAATAGTTATTACCAGCGTTTCATGGTAGACGTTGCACCATGTGCTTATTCCTAGCGTTTGACGTTAAAATCTTCTGCAATGAAATTTACATTTATTATCTGTCTTTATTCGTTATTCTGACCTGTGACTACCTACTCATTGTAGGTGTAGAGGGTTATTGTTGCACCTGATCACACTCAATAGCACACACACACACACACACACTCGGCAGGACTCCTCTAGACGATGGATCGGCCCGTCGCAGAGACCTCTACCTAACAACACACAACACTCACAAGAGACAGGCAGGCATCCATGCCATCGGTGGCATTCGAACCCTCAATCCCAGCAATTGAGCGGCCGCAGATCCACGCCTTTAGACCGCGCAGCCACTGGGATCGGAATATTTATTATCATGTCACAAATTATAATGCAAATGAGTCTGCGGTCACGCGGTAGGGAAATGTTCATCATCACAGTCACAAGTTACAGTGCAAGAGCTTCTGACGTCAAGCAGCGAATATAGCTCACTCGGTACAGCGACTAGGCAACCGGCTAGATAAATGACTGATCTTGGTTGGATTCCCGGCAGGAGCCAGAGATTTTTCTCTTCTGTAAACCGTTCAAACCGGCCCTAAAGCCCACCAAGCATCCTACTGAGTCCGTAAAGTCAGTTCTTTCTCCGTGGGTAAAGTGTCTGGGACGTAAAGCTGAACACTCACTCCTATTAGTACCGAGGTTAAGAACAAGTGGAGCTATACATCCACACCCTTCATATGACTATGACGTGCCCAGGGAGTTTTAACTTCTATTGCTCTCACGAAGATCTCACACCTGGACTCCAGTCTAGATTATGTAAAGTGACACGCGGTCCGTGTCGATATTTGAACTGAGTCGCAAAGCAGTGGAACCGACATGCTTCTGCTACTGAAACGTCCATGTTTCAGGTTTAGGCCACATATTTTAAGGAAATGTTAGGCAGTTTTCCTGAACTAGGCCTATGCCTACTCAAAAAAACGTGACAAATGGTACCCTATTTATTTCAGTGAGAATCGTCTTATCTTCCGAAAATGTTTTCAAGGTTTTAAGCAATTTTTAACTACATGAATATTGGACTATTTAAAGCAAAGAGAATGACACGCACATTTCTCAAATAAGAAATCCGTTTATTTTAATATTTAAAAATTCAATATTTACCGCATTCCCACGACGAAGACCAACGGCCGATAATATTTAAGAAAATAATGTGAAATCACACGAAAGCCATACACATATTCTCTGTGGGGAAAAGTCCAACTACTTCTCTTTCTCTGACATTAGCAGTTTGTTAATATATTTGTTTATAATACGGCTTCTCCATCAGAAAGATGCTTTTTTGTGGCTTCTTTTACTTCTCAGTAATACGTCACACATAATAGTATGATGACAATCAACGTTGTATCTAATAATTAATATACGTATGTCACAAAGAGTAAAGGTACAGTCGGTACGAACCTTCAGTAACCAGTTTTATACGAAGTTTTCTGATGAAGCAAGTCAAATTGCAACACAGTGCGTGTGATGCCGAAATGACAGTAATTAAAGGTAAAACTACAAAGGTATCCCATACAGCGACTGTATTTCCGAGAGTCGTTGCACAAACCGAAACCGCATAAATGAAACAAATGTTCATTTCCGTTATCGCCTTTAATTGTTACTGAAAGGTATGTAAAAGGTACAGCAATCCCACTACAGGCCGGTACAGGCCCTGAGGGTTACAGGAGGTTGAGGATCCCAGATTTCAAGACAGTTTGCACATGAAGGTGGTAAGGTTGTAAGCCATACGCACCGGCCGCCTTTACCACCCAGGAAATATTCTTGGTACTCATTTCTGTTAGAGGCTGAGTCAACCCCAGGGCCATAGGGCGGCCGGAGGGATTATGTCATTGAAAAATTCCAATAACACCAACGGGAATCGAACCCGCAACTTCCGAAAATACGCAAACTCCATAATTTCAATATCATTCAGTATACCAGTTTATGAATCTAAGTTTGTATACATACATATATGTATATATGTATGTGTGTATACACACACACACATATGTCCTGGACGAGTCATTTCAGAACTATTTTTGCCTTCACCAAAAAATAATTTAACTGACAGCAACCACATGAAATTTCTAATAAAAAATCCATGTACTTTCATTAATAATGGGAAATTACTTAATGGTCCCATAATTCACGAAACATATACATGGGCTACCAGAATTTAAACTCAAGACGAACTGGACCTTTTAACAAGAAAACTGAACTAATTATACACAGACTCCGCTCGTACCGCACAGTAAACACATTCCACCTCATTTATAACACCCGATAAGTACAGCTAAATAATCGCTGTTTGTTCTGACAGCCATTTAAAACACATAAGTAAGTGTGTGAGCAGAGGGGAGAAATTTTTAATTGTAAGGTGATGATTCATAAAGGAACCAGTGGGCCATGAAAAGTTAACTCCCTTAATGTAGACTTATTCTACTTCATGGAAGGTCGCATACACCTGCTTCATACTTAGCCTTATACAGAATGTAACCTGAATTACAGTGTGAAATTTTATATTGTTGATTAGACACCAAGTTACAAATCTTGTTTATTCTCGTCACGTGAATGGGTAAGGTTATTGAACTAGTTATCAGCTGCATACAGGAATCAAACAGAAAGTGGTTAAAATATATCTATCCTTTCCAGAAAATAGTCGCTTTCATTTGTGATATACTAAATATGGAGAAAGTCTGAGGTTTATCATACACAAGAGAAAGCAAAAACGACTATGTATGGGCATTAACTTCAAACAAACGACAGCTGATTAGGCACTATAAGTGACAGCATGCTCCCGCCAGAAGTTCCAATATAGTATCAAAACAGAATGACGTAAGATATAACAGTGCAAACAATGTACTTTACACTATTTTATTTTTGTATGCTGTCAACATCACCACTGGTTATCACATTACGCACAATAATATCACCAAGTCAGGTAAAACAGATAATCAGACATACGCCATATATTCATGCCTAGCACAGGGCGACAGGACATGCATGCTTGTGCCAGTTTTCTGAATGTTATAAAAGGAACACAGGTGCAAGACACAACCTTGTAAAAATGTTGCTTCTAAACTATAGCATTTTAACATCCGTACTGCTGGTTGTGGCTCGCAGTGAGAAAGATATCGGCAATCCAGGTAACTGACTTCAAGCATATGAATCGTTTCAGAGATATTTCTCACCTCCGCTCATGGCACTAATACAGTGCGCTCGGAAAGTCGTTGTGCACTTAGGCTACGGTAGAGTCCAGTTGAAATGTGATGGCAAACGGTGACGCACGAGAGGGGAATTTCGGAAAGTCGCTCTGCACTTATAAAAAGTGTTGGAAGTGATGTCCATGAGCGTCTATACAGGCCTGAACTTCCCCTCCCGTGCGTCACCGTATTTAGTGACCACTCAAGAAGACGTGTGTTTCACAAGGAACACAGTAGCAACAGAAACAAGAGTTATACAAAGACAGAAACAAACAAACACAAAAAAAGAGCGTTTTAAATATATTTTATATATATATATACAGGGTTATTCGAAATAATTGTCGGGGTTCGTTGTCGAGTTCGTTCCAAATGCTACAAACAGTTTGGAACGAATTCGATTATCGTGTTGATGTTTGTAGAATCACAAAGCGTGCATATAAAGAGTACCTGTAAGGTACGTAACAAAAGCTTCGAGTGTTGTTCTATTAAATAAAAAATACATATACTGCTATCTGAAGTGTATTGTGTATGACAAATTGTTAAAACCCCGACAATCATTTCGAATAACCCTGAATACATATATATATATATATAAGGACAACATATTTTCAATCCAATAATAAGTGACAAATTACAAAAATTCTTTTAAACATTCAAGTCTTCTGGTATGTGACGTCATGTCGGTGGGTAATTACTTGCCGACGTTTCGAAAGATAGTAGCCCATCTTTATAGTCAAGCAGTCACTCTTCTTTGACTGCTCGACCCTAAAGATGAAGGAACTACATCTCTCGAAACGTCGGCAACCCTTTCCCCACCGATATGACGTAACAAACCCAGAAGACTTTTTAACTCCTAGCAACACCGCTGTAAAGGCGTTTGTTTATTCAAATACTGTTATTTTCCAGACGAAGAAACTCAAATGAGAGATGAGATCTTAGAAGAGTTCGAACGCTTTGACAGCGGTCGGGCGTTCTCGGACCGGCTCTTCTCGATAATGGGACAACTGCCTTTGGCTGCGCTCTTCAACGTGTTACCTGTACATACGGGAATTGTACTGTTTGACAGGGTTGTGTGCATGACTTGCAGATCAGTGGTCGACGCTCTGCTGATATACACACGTGTCCATTCCCAAGATGATCTCCGAAACGTTTTGTATTCATTATGTACTTACCTTGGGCTACAGGGCGAGGAAGTGTGTGCCGGTGTCATTGACTTGAACATGGTAACTGAGATTTACTGTGAAGTCCTTAATGGCTTCTCTTATATGTAAAGGTAAAGGTCACATTCTCTTGGCTCTACAACTCTCTATGAGTTTTGGCCTGTTCAGCAATTCTCTTCCATTCTTCTCTATTCATAGGCATCCTAGTCCAATTCTGAATCTTCATATTTCCCAGATCCTCTCTGACATCACTCTCCTATCTTAACCTCTTTCTACCGATCCTCCTTACCGCAATTGGTCTCCACTCTCCTGCTATTTTCGCTGTCCTCTCATTATCCGTTCGTACAATATACCCAATCCATCTTATTCTCTGTGCTTTCATGTATCCAAATACATCTGCAAATTCGATTAGCAAATCTATTTCCTCGTCAGTTCTTATTCTCCAAATCCCATCTTCACTTTTTCTATGAGGCTGTATCTCTTCCTTATTACTTTCCTTTCAAACACTCTTTAATTGTTGTCCACGTATGCCTTTAGGTACCCATGTTTCGCACCCATACGTGACCAGAGGTCATATCAGACTTTATGGATGCGCTTTAGAGAGCAGGACTAGCCAACTTCAACCAACAGGAAGGCCACATAATTCGTTAAGTACTCGCTTGAGGACCGCATGTATGTATACATATATCGTAAGGGGGGGGGGATAGAATTAACTAGAAGGTCGTTATTTACAAACAATAAGTTGCGCTAAAAGTATGGTTAAATGACAAGGGAACTTGGTAAAACACAAAAAAATGATAGGTTTACTCTTTGCTGCTTTCAAAGTGATGAGTTACAGTTCGTGAACATTTTCTCTGCTACTAAATTTGTCAAGTTATGCTCCGTAGAGCTATTTTATTATATTATGTTTGTTAAATTGTATTACTGAAAATATTCTGGTGACAGAGGGCCGCAAATACTTTCCTCGGGGGCCCCATGTTGGCTAGCCCTGTTTTAGAACTTGTTAGTAATTTACTAAACATCATAAAGGTAAATGTGTCTCCGTAAAATTCTGTGACTGGCACGGAGGTGGGCGTAGAAGTATAGCTCCACTTATGCTTCACTTCGGCGCTAGATGGGACGGATGGTCCACATCACGGCCTCGCCGCCTTACCCCCGAGAAGAGGCCCAATTATCCATTTTAGAGCAGACTGGGTAGGCCCCAAGGCGGGCCTGAACGGGTAAGGAGAAAATGAAACGTCGTGCACCGCCAGGGTACGAACCCCGGACCTTCCAGCGCGTAGCCCAAACCCTACGCCAACTACGCTACCTCGGCCCCGCGTTTCTTGTAGAGTAAAACAGAACTATGTCCTACTTCAGACTGTTGCAAAAATTGTGTCAGAAATGAAGTCAATTATCCCTCTACCCACCATGAAGACATAAGGTGGAGTGGAATTATAGATCCACTCTTTCTTAACCTCGGCTCCTGACGGAGGTAAGTTACCAGACTCACGCATAAAATGCCTAAACATAAAACCAATCAGATCTGGAATATAATTCTAGCAGAATATAAAAATCATAAAGTTGACTCAATAAACTATTATGGAATAACCTCAACCATTCAAAGACATTTCAAAATGTCCGATGTTGCTTGTAACAAGTTTTTATATTCTACAGGACACAGTGGCTTACATTATTAACAACACAGAAGGGCTCACTTCCAGCCAAATCTGTGGCATTACACTTCAAGGTAATGGCTGTTCAAGAAATCAGTCGAGTTTGCAGTGGAGTGTTGATGTTCATCCTGGGCCAAAACCAGAAATAAACACAACAAACAGCAGTGAAGCAAATGTAAGAGCAAGCACATATGCAACATTCATTGTTGCATTTCACTTTCATAAGTTGTTGCTTCCAACTGAGTTCAAAGTGCAAACCATTTAATATGGCAACAGACAATAACACCATCAATGTTAAAATACAAGATAGATTGCTTACAAGCATAATAACGCTAGGGAAATGAGAAAATGTTGCATGGAATTTAATGTCCCTCTATATGCCATGAAGACATATAGGGATGTGAAGCAATAGCTCCACTCTGTCTCAACCTTGGCACTACTTTGCAAGAAAGCACAAGCTAATTGAGAATTACATATTCTTTCTGTGTCTTGAAATTTAAAAAAAATAAGACAAAGCCATTTTACGCCCATATCAAGTTTTAACCAAGCCTAGCACTGGTGTCACTTTTGTCAAGTACCTGAGCAAGGAAGCTCTATCACAAAGCCTGCACCTGCCGGGACACTCTGTGACAGCTGCTGTGTTCAAGGTCATGATAAATTGGACATTCTGCAGTAAATACATTCTGTGATATCTAGTATACATGATAAAATTTCAAGCATTGATCAGCTAGCATCAGGACACATTACTTTTAAACAGTGAAACGAACCTCTGCATCATACACCTTTTTGTGACAGGATACCTACAACTTTGAGGTCCAGTTCCAAAGCAGTACTAACTACATGAGGTTAAAATAGTAGTATGTGGCTATAATCCACTGTAAGCCAACAACAAGCCTGGTTCCCTGGCACAGTCCTAAGCCAAGGTGCTACCTCACAAGTTTGAATAGGCATCTTGCAGTCAGTGTCATTGGTGTTCATTTGCATGACCTCCCAGAGGATGCATACTTCAGAGAAATGTCAAAATAATACTTTACCTTAAAATATCCATGGATATTATGCTAGTTAATGAATAATTATGCTTTATAATAATACAGAAATTAAGAAAACAGCACGACAAACATGAGCTATTTATCTGAACACATTTTCAGGCTGCAGATATGCTGACTATTGTACAAATATCAGACATCCACCATGACCCAATATACTTAGCAGGAGGAAATGCAGAATGTGGTGAACCAATGTGCTGTAGAAATACTCAAGGCAACCCAAAAAACCCTGCAGCAGCAGCCGGTTACTGGGGTGATTACAGAAATTGTGATACACCGTGGAATGTTTTTGTAGATACACTGCAGCAAGTTAAGAAATCTCATCAGGTAAAGAAACATTCTTTGTAGTACAAGATTGTCTGGAATTGGATTTTCAGAGGCAGGAAGATACAGTTGCTAATATAAAGGTTACTTAATAATGTGACAGGAAGGCTTACTGACATAAGTTTTAACATCAGGGCCTGAAATAAGACTAAATTACATGTATTAATTAAAACCACAGGAGATGAAACATTAGTAGTTTGAACTACGACAACGTATTTTTATCTGTCACAATGCAGAATATTCAATAGTACTGCATTTTGTTTGATCATCATAACTTTCTTCAGTGAGAATTAAAACAGAATGGAGACTGGAGGATATATTTGCCTTCCAGTTCATACTGTTATCATCTCAGTTATGACACTGTGTAGTCTGGTGGGTGGGTCACTAACATTGATATTGTGCTCTCTGGTTATAACATCATATAAAGTGGCAAGTAGGTGAAAATGTTTTGGAGGAAAATACAGCCTGTGTCTTTAGGGTCTTGAAAATAGAAAAATGGTTTGAATTCCAGAGAAGATTTGAGCACTGTTGTTGCAGCATTCTCCTACACAAAAAATCAGAATGAGAGTTGAAAATAATATAAATGTTAATGGAATTAATTTTCACAGTCAAAAACAATTCAGCAACAACACCCAACAATGTGAAGAAAGCAATGTCTTTACTCCTTTTATTTTTACAGAGAATTGATTATATCTACATGACTGGAGATATTATAGACCATGGAGTATGGAACACAAGCATTCAAAAAAACTCTGATGTAATAACAAAAGTTCTACAACGAATGAATGAAGAATTTCCAGATACACCCGTGTATCCAATTCTGGGAAACCACGAGCCAAGTCCATTAAATGTGTGAGTACATTTCCTATTAATGGACTGAGATTTTAAGTAACTAATTAAATGTAAAAAATAAAGAAAAGTACAGATTCCTGTCTTCTGTGACAGGACAACATGCACACTGGTTATCACATATTCCATGTTTTATGCTTTTTGTTTTAATGCCCCCCCTTGCCAATGTAAAATGCTTCTTAATTTATGCTCTCTCACTTTCAGTTTAACACCCTCTGGCTGGCTGTGCTTTATCACATTAATCCTTACACATTCCATTATTTCCAAAGGGAATATAATTTTTTATTGAGGCCCAAATATTCAGTAACACAACTACGGCATAAAACAAGGGCTTGCTCTGTAGGTAGCAATGGTCTGAAGGAGCATACTGCATTCATAAAACTCACCCACACTGGCTTGCTATTGCCCTCTGTGCCTCTCTTAAACAATACTTAATTCTTTATACACAGCATGCTCTTCTTGGACTACCCTGAAGAATAGGAAATTATGCTCCTCTGAAAAGTCGGTATTTATACACCAATGTGTAAGGTGTCATATCCCTGAAGATGGCAATCTTTATAAGCACTGCTGTAACAATCTAAAATGTTATGATGAAGGAGGTGATGCGCAAGGTAATTCATTCTTTCAAATAAAATTGCTATGCTAAGTGACTCTAACTGAGAAAATAACTTACTCTTTAGCAAGCTTCGTATGGAACATCCCCATTGGTGTAACATTCATAATGTATATCAGTGTTTCCACCATACACAGCACACTCTTTGTGATCACTTATTGTGTGGCTACTAGTTTTGACTTCCAGTGTAGGTCATCATCAGGCCAATTATACAAGAACATGAACGTAAACATCTCCTACGTTACAGTACTTAGTTCCTGTTTACATTCGTGTTCTTGTATAATTGGCCTGATGATGACCTATACTCAAGGTCAAAATTAGCAGCCAGAAAATAAACAATCACAAAGAGTGTGTTTTGTGTGATAGTAAACATTGATACACATTATGACTCCTCAGTAATTGCAAACAAAGCTGCAAAATGTCTGACATCAAAGCTCCCCATGGGTCTCCATCCTAAGCCAGTCCAGTAAACAGACCATATTCAATATATCTCTAATCAAGATTACCTTTAATGTTATCAAACTATTTTGGTGTCAGTCTTCCAACGTATAACTTTCAGGAAAGTTTTTTCTCCAAAATTCTGCATAGTTTCTTGAATATGAAATCAAAGCCATATGTTCAGCTCAATGTGTGCTTCTCATTTTGTATACCAGAACTATTTTGATTTCTTGTTCTTGTAACATAATCATCCATTGCCTACTTCATTAATCTACCTTAAGTTTGAATATCTTCTGTGGCATTTTTTTTTAAATATTTGTAATTTATTTTCTCCCAACTACAACAATAATAGGTAAAATTATTTAAATGCCCTACAACATGAAATTCAGTTGTTTTTAATAAATTTCAACAATATATTATGAAAATTTTAAGATATTTATTGCAATACTCTCTTACTGCTAAATTGCAGTGTGGTTAAAATTAATCAAGAGGACTCAGAACACACAAAAATATAATCCACCACCAAGAACATCAAAATTTGTGAACTTTATATTCAGGTGTCTAGTAAGTTATATCTTGATTTCTTGGTGAATTCCCTGATACTGACACTGTAAAAGGTGTGTTTTGAAGTGTCTTTCTGTAGCTGAAGATCTGTAAGTGAGCTGCTTTTGCTTCACTACTTCATAATTCCACACACTCACTTCACTTCATGCCTATTATGCCATTTACTACTAGGTTTACAGTAATTTTAACAAAACACAATCATTCATATTATTTCAAAATAACTGCCAGTGCTGCAAACCTAGATAATCATCAAACTGAAATTAACATCTTTACATATATGTGATAGGCCTACAGTCTAGACAAAACACTGTACAAACAATGGAACTGCTTATCAGTGTGGCAACTATTTATATTTCCTTACAGATTTGCACCACATTATATTACCAATGAGAAAATTTCCACAAGATGGCTGTATGAACTCTCATCAGAACTGTGGTCTGTTTGGCTCCCACCAGAAACAAAAGAAACTATTTTACGTGGAGGATTCTACACTGTGCTGGCACGACCTGGTTTCCGGATTATAGCACTTAACAACAACGTCTGCTACTATTTCAACTGGTAAATTTATGGGAGATAGGAGCACCCAATTTCTTACATACACAATTGAGTTCCTGGTCACAAAAAGTGTACAGTTTCATTTTGGACAAACTCCATGTCATGTTAACAACATATAATAAAATCCACACATGTGGTGTATTTATGTAGCAGCAACAAACTTCTAGGGGTTTAAGGTGGGTTGATGTATATTTCGAAAAATTAGTCCACATTGTCTGCATTATCTCATCACCCATATAGAAGCTCATGAAATCTCTGTATGGATTTGAATCATTCTTGCATCTGTGTCACTGCCAGTAGAGGGATATTTAGCACTGATATTTATGGTTTGACATTGATGGTCATCTGTCAGAGGCAGGCAGATGGAAGTACCATTGATAGGTCCTCTCTGAGAGAGCGGCAGATATGACCACTACCTGTATGTCCTCTCTTTAAAAACATGGGACTGCAGGTAATGCTTTCTGCAATGGGAGGAATGAGGTTTCAGAATGTAACTGAAAATCACACATGCAAATAATGGAGGATTTTTTTAATTGTGCAAAGGAAAAACTGACAGAGTGTGATGATGATCAGGCATTTTGGCATTAATACAGCAACTATGACACCAGCAATGGCAAATGATATTTTTCAAATAAAATAAAGTCCCTGTGTAATAAATAATTACTACATCAACTTCCAGTGCTTAGTTTGAGTAGGAATTATATTTAAAAAATTGTACAACTATCCCTGTACAGGCCTGGACAGGCCCTGTGGGTTCCAGGACGTTGAGACCCCCAGATTTCAAGACAGTCAGCACATAAAAGTGGTAAGGTTGTCAGCCTTATGCACTGGCCGCCTTTATCCCCCAGGAAATATTCCTGGTACTCATTTCTGTTTGATGCCGAGTCAACCCCACAACAACAGCGCAACCAAAGGATTAATTCAATAAAAAATTCCAGTGAAACAATCGGGAATCTAATCCTTGACCTTCCGACTACTAGCACAGTGCCCCAACCAAATGCGCAACCACATGCCCTATGTAGTAATTATATACACCTATAATAAATGCATGAAAAATATGGAATGTACAATACTGTGTACATCTTTTCAAATCACATCTTTCACTATGAGGATATCTACGTACATTTTTAATATTACAGAGATACATAATATTTGGCAAAACTTGATTCTTTACATTTATGTCACTACTATCACACTCAATCAAAACTGTGTCTAAATATAACTTTATATTCTGCCCCTAAAAACTGATTTTCAGTACAGCTGCATATTGAATAAAAATGAATTAGTGGGTTTGTTATATTTCACCTCTGTTAACTTGTTGGACTTACACACAAAGAATCATAGTCAGCATTATTCTACATGGTAAAATGTAGAAAACATGAAGAGCTAAGAAGTTATAGATTGTGTAGAACAAGACCTATAATAAAATCAGTTTCAGTGAGACATGTTAGAGAGTTCCAGTAGTTGGAATGATATATATGACAAAGACTGGAAGCCATAAGAAGGCAAAAATTCCAGCTAACATAACGAAAAACATAAATTCAGGACATGTCTTTCACAGAATGTGTAAGTGTTGAATGAATAACTGATTATTTGACAGGTGGTTGATCTATAACCCTAAGGACCAAGATGGTCAACTACAGTGGCTGGCTGACACACTGCTCCAGGCTGAGGCAGCTGGAGAAAAGGTTCACATTCTTGGGCATATCCCTTCAGGAGACTCACAGTGTTACAGAACTTGGAGCAGAGAATTCCACAGGATTATTGACAGGTTAGCAGAGTGTCATATACCTAATGGCAGAAAAATTGAGACAAGACAATAAGTTCCAATACCACTGCTTGAGATGTAAAGTAGACAGGTTCTCAATTTCTGTCACCAGGCAAATATGGATGACAGAGATACAGGTTCAAGTTAAGTACCACATACTGTCATTTATCATTATGCTCGTGGCAAGATGATGATAAACAGGAAACAAAGCTCCACCTTACCTTCAGTTTATCTTTTCCAAATGAAATTACCAATGGCAAAACCAATACCCTATAATCTTGTTCCTGCCACACTTTGTGTTTGATATAATAACATAGTTTTCCTTCCTTCCTTTTAGAATTTACTTTACATAAAATAATATTCATAAAACATAAATCATATACAACTGAGATGACTACTCTAAAGCAAGTATTGAATTTGAAGTCTGAAATATCACACATAATATAAATTAAATAATTTCTCAGATATGTACGTTTATTTTCAGGTTTGAAAACACAATAACAGCAATATTCAACGGACACACTCATAATGATCATTTTCATGTCTATTATGCCAATGATGAACCAACTCGACCTATCAGTGTGGCAGTGAATGGTGGAAGTGTAACACCATTCAGTGATCTGAACTCTAATTACAAGACATACAGTGTGGATTCTATCACTTATGTGAGTATGTCAGATGAAAAGAGAATACAAATTTAAAGTACTGTTCAGTCCAAAGGAAACTGGGCAAGAGGTACAGAATGAAATCTTACTGAAGCAAACTGACCAACAAGATAAATTCTTGGGATTTTTTTTTTTACATAAAAGTTACTGCGAATCACTGAAAAACTGGCAATTATACTATTTTATAAGCAAAATACAATTTTATTGCTTAATTTTTTATTTTACAGCCAAACTCAAAACATGGACCAAATTGCAGGTTTGTGTCCAATATCACAGAGTTGTCTATGTGTTCCAATCTTGTTTCCTGAATACATCAGTATTTGTCTAAAAGCACAGATGAAAAGCAGGAAACACCTGTCAGGATAAATGATTTTAAACTTCTGTGTACTTCACAACACAGCATACTTTTCCACTCCTTTCAACATAAAATCAGGTATTTTGAAGACTGACATTAATCAGCACCACAAATTATTTGCAGAATATTCTAGACAGTGAAATCTGGATCTTCAATCTGACTGAATCTAACACACATGCAAATATAAATCCAACCTGGTTTAAGTTATATTCATTCAAAGCTGCATATGGAGTTCAGTCCCTGACTCCTATAGAAATGGATAAACTGACACATAAAATGGCTGCCAACAGAAGTCTTCTAGAGAAGTATTCAAGGTAAATGATTCTTGTTGTTTAACCATAAGTTACAACATTCTGCATATTTATGAAACAACCGCATTTGACACATTTACTTTCTGTAAGAAATGTACAGAAAATCATATGACATTTAGCCTTTTAGCCTTGAAATTTGACACGTAATTCCCCAGTAACTATACTTAAATGTGCTACTATGCCGAAGCCATGAGTAATTTTAAGTTCCTTGGCTGCATGTGAAAATGTAAGTTTTTATTAAACTACATCACCAGAAAAGTGTATCAGCCATAATTGTTACAGTGCCAAGTAAGCAGCACTTGTTTAATTTAATGTAAAAAAAATTCACTTACTTATTCTTGGTCATTATGATATGTTTGTGAGTTTACACTTTTGTTTGTGCACATATTTCTGCAGTACACTAGAAAGCAAAGGGTATCAGCTATAAAATTACAGAAATCCCTCTGTAAAACACATGACATCCAGTTGCAGTTATAAGGTTTTATGCATCTTTATTCTTGGATAAGGCCAGCTGATGGCTAAAAATTTGAGCCGAAACTAGTCGCCTGTAACATAAACTTCAATGTTGTTGTGTGTGACTGACACTGAATTAAAATGTATACTTGTGAAATACCTCTTTATCGATCTGTAATGTACAAGGAGCCGTGTCATGGAAGGGACATGTAATAAACATCAATATTATGAAAAAACTGGTTCAAACTTCAAAATAAAGGAAAATCAACAGAAAATAGAATACATAGCACTTTAAAGTCCAAACATATCCACACACACACTGACACTATGGCAAGCAGGTTATGATGTGTGGCATGTCAAGATATAGACAGTGGAACTGTAAGTTGCTGGTAGAGTGGTAAGAGACGGAGTTCAAACAGGACAGCACAGTACACAAAAGGTTTTGAATTGGAAGAATGCATCATCTCAAGTAGTAGGTTTATATACAGTTTGTTAACAATGGGAAAATCAAATATGTAAATTGTGTGGGTGTTCTGGACGGTTTATAGAACACAATATTCCAGTACACGGTACTTCAGTAACATTACAAGTTCAATGATGGTAAACAAAGACAACGGATTCTTAGGATGCCTTGAAGCATTGCACACTGAGGAAAATCTGATGTCGATTGGGGGGGAGGGGAGGTGGCGTTAAATCTATGATTGTCATCAATGATAACACTGAAATGAAGATAAGAATTTCTGTTGGTACTTTCTGCACCACCCTGAGTAAGTATATGAAAATGCAATGAATCTTAAATACATTATAGTTAGGATACTTATGCAGGAAGACAGTTATGGTTGTTTGAGGATCAGCAGTAGCTCATCAACAGAGCAGGGTAGGTTCGAGGAATTTTGACTTGATTTCTGGCACGGGCAAAAGACATATCTCTTCTCCAAAACGTCCAGTCTGGCTCTGGGACCCACCCAGCCACAAACTCAACAGATATTGGTGGTTCTTTCACCAGTATTAAAGTGGCCAGTGTGTGAATCTGATCAGTCACCACTATCTGCTGCTGATGTTAAAAATAATAGCAATTGTACCTCCACTCCCTCATTTGCCTTCATGGAATGCATAGGGGTAGCTTTTACCAGTGGGAAGACATGCCAGTGGAACACAATATAAGTAAAGTTATCGATACAAACAGTATGTCAGAATTGTTAACTCTCTGGTTTCTGTGTTCATATCATGAACATGTGCTCTATTTAATGATTACATATGCTTGGAAACTATTCATCAATGGCCAGACAGAGGCTTATCTTAATTATTTGGAATTGGGTGTTACTTGATGGCAAATAATTTACACAGAAGACTTCGTAATTGTTTCATAAATTTGTCTTGGTCTGAAAAATTTGGTCAATGAAATGCATTTAAAAAAAAGAAATATTTGTACTAAATATGTTTCACATCCATACATTACAGTAATAAAAACCAACAAATGCACATATATAAAATATGTTTTATCACATCTGCAATCATCATCAGGGTAGCTTTACAAAGAATACAACAAACTGCCAAATTATATAAGTAGAACCACTCAACGTTTTCACATTGAGTGGTTCTACTTATATATTTCATATATGGGCATTTGTTGGTTCTATTACATAACTTTAAATAGAAGTATTTGTGTATGCATGTCACCCACTTCTTAGATTCAATTCTGTATTCAAATATATTCAGCTACAATAACCAAAACCATGTTTTACTACTTTTACAAGCTCCTTAATAACTGCAGTAAACTTGTCCATTACGGAACATACTACATTGCTGAGACAGTATGCAAGCAAAGAGCAAAACAACTTCTCTCTGTTCCAGATATTATGTGAAGAATGGTGATAGATCACTTGCAAATGGATGTGACACATTTTGTCTCAAAGAGAAACTCTGTTTTACAGCAACAGTGAAAGTTGGCGATTCTACACAATGTGACTTATTAATGAAAGAATATGAAGCAGCCAATGGAAATGGAGGTAACAGCATCATTAATACTGTCAGTGGTTATCTGAAGCCACTAATCAATGGCTAATAATTTCCATTTAATTTCAAACAATAGCAAACCAGTTTTCCTCAAATCTTGTTTTCCTGTATGCTAACACAAGCACATAGAATACTGGCAGAATTCTACGAAACGTTTGCTTCTAGTGATCCTATGACAGTAATGAAACTTTTACTACAGAAATGCACCCATATATTACAACTTCATGAAGTCTTGCTATCCTTCACATAAGATTTGTTGGCTGAACACCATGTGTACTGCTATTCATCCTAATTCTTTAGCTTTATCTTTGGTAGAGATAAAGGTTTCAGTCCAGTAGCAGAACAACTAACACACAGATCTGACTGCAGATTGAATTAAAAACCCTCTAAATGAGAATCCAGTGTCTTAATTCAATATCACCAGGTCTGTTATTCAAATCAATATTCCTGCACAGTGATGCTCTAAGTTAATAGGTCTGGTCATAAGGCATAAGTAGAAAACTCATTTCTCTAGCCACAACTGTCAAAAGTCAATATTAGAATAATAGTTTTAAAGGCAAGAATTTAAATTCTATGGTCAAAGGCTTATATTTGTATATGAAACTTGCAAACTGAAGCAGTGTTGCACAGAATATAGGAATAATTGATAACAACTTGCAATTTAACTATACTGAAAACTTTGGAAGAAAAAAACAATATCACATAGATTGGCACCCTCCACACTTCTCTTGAGCTGTTACGCTTCCCCCTTGTCATATACCCCTATCTTCCCTCCAGTTATTTATCCATTCCATTTACTTGAAGTAAGTCAGGCCCACACCCCAAGCAGGGCAGCTAAGCTGCAGTCACCCCAAATCTAAATTAAACAACACAGATTTTGCAGACATGATGATATAAAATGTTGTGATTCACCCTTCAGCCAAAATAATGTAATCTGTTGCCACACACACACACACACACACACACACACACACATATATATATATATATATATATATAAGTGCAGTTGCAAACGTTGTTATCTTATAGTTATGACATGATTTTTATAACATAATTTTTAAAATCAAACATAGATTACATATAGCCTCAGAGTCAGCCCCTCCCTTCCTCCCAAATGAAAAATTCTGGGTGCATGCCTGATATATGTAGTGACACAGGCAATAAGCTTTGGCAATGATAAGTGATTTGGGCTTGTTAACATAGGCCAGAAATAGATAGATAGATTAGCATTTGGGTTCGGGGCCTCCCAGCCCCGACGCACCTAGGCCTTTTATGACCGGCCCTTTGTGCCCCATATCGAAACATGGGGGCCCCGCAGCCTTGTTGTAGCTCCAGATGGCCCCCAAGCCTAGATTTCTGATGTCCTCGGGCTCCAAAAAGAAGGAGCCCAGGTAAGCATGCCTGAGTGAGGCCAGAGCCTCGCACTCACATAAAATGTGAACCGAGGTTTCCTCTCCCACCCCGGAGTGAGGCCAGAGCCTCGTACTCACATAAAATGCGAGCCGAGGTTTCCTCTCCCACCCCGATCATGGGAGCCGTGGCCCCCAGACTTAAAATCTTAATAACCTCTGGGTCCAAGAAAGAAGCCCAGAAATACTGCTTCTTTTCTCTCAAAAGTCGCAGCAAAATAACCCCCTCCAGGTTCCCCAGCAGGGCCCCTATGGAGAGAGATACTCATCTACAGGGCATATGCGTATCTCTAAAGGACCTGATAAGAATTCCTTTAAAGAAGGCCCCAAGAAAGAAGCGCCCATCCGTGTTCCCCAAAAGTGGGGTCCCTATGGAAATGGACGCCCATTCCCAAGCCTTGCTTAACGTATCTTAGAGTTCCCCTTTTAAAGAGCCCCCTTCATCCATCTTTCAAAGTCCCCGGAATACGAGCCTCCCCCCAGTCGCAGGTTCCCCGGAGAGAGATGCCCATATCCGGAGACTATCTGGACATATCTTCCAGGGTCCCCGGGGAAGGAGCTCCCCCCAAGACCCCCTCCATGGAGCCTCTTCAAAGAGAGAAGCCCCATTCCCAGAGTCCCCTTCAACCTTCTCCCAAAGTCCCCTTCAGATGAGCCCTCCTCCAGGTTCCCCAAACGGGGCCCCTATGGAAAGAGTTGCCCGTCTCCAGGGCCTTTTCTCCATATCCTTCAGGGTCCCCAGAAGGAAGCCCACCCTCCAGGTTCCCTTCACAGAGCTCCCACAGAGAGAGACACCACACCTCCAGAGACCCTTTCAGCCAAATCTTGAAGTCCCAGTAGGTGAGCCCTCTCCAGGTTGCCCAAATGAGCCCCTATAAAGAGGGATGACCATCCCCAGAATCTTCCTTTCATAACCTTCAGGGCCCCTAGCAAAGGAGCCCCCCTCCAGGTTCCCCTAAACAG
>Ga0136643_10002927_pt1 | contig 22615 bp, 13 predicted proteins | sample TergutLab28metaG_FD_96883 | JGI IMG/M metagenome (GOLD analysis project Ga0136643, IMG submission 96883) | Labiotermes labralis P1 segment gut microbial communities from Petit-Saut dam, French Guiana - Lab288 P1 (version 3) (version 3) | ecosystem: Host-associated > Arthropoda: Insects >... | reverse complement strand
TGTGAGTGCGGTAATGAACCTTCGGGTTCCGTGAAATGCGGGGAATTTCTTGACTAGCTGCAAACCAGTCAGCTTCTCAAGAAGGACTCTGCACCATGGAGTAAGTAAGTAAGTAAGTAATAAGCAACAGGTCAATTAATTTTAGAGCATACTCTTTACACTGCCTCATATTCTAAATGTAGTACGATATAAAACAAAACTGTAAACATTGAAGAGGAAATCACAAGTTTGTGCATATGCACCAGTCACCTGACTTTCCATTCACTTGATTCCAGGTTGTGACTTCAGTCACAAACCTTCTGTTTTACTTGGTGCGACTTGACATAAGAGGAGGTTTAAGTGCACAACAATATACTGTAGATAGGAGTGCAGCCTGTTGGCAGAGACAGCTAAGGTTACCTTCCTGTCCCACACGGATTTTGACATCCATACATAAAGGTAAAGAAGACCCTGCAATCCTTCCATGATATAGATGGTTTACATTTACATACAAGTAAATTAAAGTGCATAGATGGTTTGCATACTGCACTAAATATGGCATCATCTTATACTCTTTCATTTAATTTTCTAAAACAAATTCAACCTGTGTGAAATGTTTATATAGAGTTTTCACATGAATTTTATTCAAGTACTGTGCTGTACAAAAAAAGATACAGGACAAACAGAAAAAAAGATTTTTTTCTCCCTTTCATCTTCTGCTTATCTGTGAAAGTTTCAGTGAAGCATGGCAATTTATTTAACAGCATGTCGGTGACATTAACTTTCAGTTATCTATAAATAACTGCGTCATCCCTCTACTGGACCACACACACACACGGTATTTGTTATTGATCACTATGGTAACGTACGAATGACGTCACTTCGCGCTATATGGCTAGTTGCCAACCGTTGCTACTGACGTAATATCGATCTTCTACACGGGTTAGGCAACCCGCATCGCGTCACTAGCCCTGGCCAATTCAAGACAGTCGTAAAACAATCCACACTAATCAGTGCAACTCGTCCAATATTAGTAAAACAACAGCACTTCACTTAGATTTCAGTTAACACAACACACCGTTAAAGCGACACGTGCGACAATAACGGCAAAGGTAACGTGCCGCATGAAATTAGTACCTGCATTATATTCCAGACTCTTACGATATGCCAAGAAATAATTTTTGTACAAAATACTCTGCATGATTAACTTGAAAAAAGTACGCTTTACTATATCAAAACTATTAAGTGACACTTGAAATTTCAATGTTGTAATTCACTCCATGAACACAGGCATTATATTATACATGAAGTGAAACTTTTTTCACTCTAAGGATGCAAGTACCTTATCGTGAAAAATGCGATTTGTACCACGATACATATTCACAGAACTGGGCAATGAAAGTGCATTTCGAAGCAACAGTACATATTTTCATTTTACAAATCAGACGAGAATCTGACCCAACATCACTTTACATATGCACATAACATATGTAGATGTAACTTATTAGGGGTCAGACACCGCTAATAAACTATAAAGCATTTCCGTTTATCTTCGCGGCCGGGAGGGGTAAAGCTTATCACTCAAATCCCACCACTGCAGAGACGGAGAATGCTCGAAGCTATACCACCACTCCCCCATATGCGATTAGATGTGGTGAGGCCTGGACGCGAATACACTTAACCCTCAGCAGTGCCGAGGTTAAGAATGCGTTAAGACATTGTGCTTCATGTAGCACAAAGGCAACTTCGCCGTCACCTCTCTATTTTTACAGAAAAGGCATGTACTTTGCGTCAATTAACCGTTGACACATACTGTATCACATTTATCGTGTGTTCTTCAGATAATGTAATTGGAATAATGAATACAACAATTATGGGTACTTCCCTTGGGCAATTATCGGCAAAAATTACCGTTGGTACCAGGGCGTTTACTTTGATGTGCAATCTAAGGATTCGGTATACTACAAATCAACATCGACTAACACACCCTCTTGTGCAATTCCACTAACTAAACCAGAAAATGAAATGTACCAGGAAATATACCCATTCGTATAAACATGAAATTCCTATGATTAAGTTACAACTACCATGCTGAGAAACTCAAGTGGTACCCTACAGATAAATGAATAATATAGGAACTTACTCTGCCCAACCAGTGCTTTCAGCGCCATTTTGATGGACTGTCATAAACGAAGTTTCCAGTACTGCGTAATGGAAACATCGCGTTGGCTACCCTGATCGTGACCCTGAGCAGCACAATGGCTGTCACCGCGCTCTGACGTGCAGCGCGAAATTCAACTCAATTACGTATTAGTTCGGAATTAATTTTAAATTTTTTCGATTGGTGAGAAAACAGACACTCCGAACACCGTTTTTCGTCAGGTTGCTAAACAGTGTTTATCTTCAGACAGTAGCTCCATTGTAGTTATTGCATTATTGCTGCTACTACTTCTATTTAAAGTAACGAAAAGCCCTGTATGTCATACACACATATTATTCAGCAAGTTAAAACTTTGCAATTCAAGAACACTGCAATGCAGAGGCTTCTTTGCACGAGGTTAACCAATTTTGGGACATTATGATAAGTTACCATTATACAGTGTGTGTGTGTGGCACCAAAATGTGTGTTACATTATCAGGAACTTACTAGTTGGTAACTGTGGTCTTTATAGTGGCAGTAAAAAACAAACAGATACTGGGGTGTACCTCTTCAACCGCTCCAGTGAGAATAATTACTTATGTTGTGCTGCTGGTCTTCATTCTTGTCACTAAGTCTTCCCAAGACTTGTCTTTGTCTTGTAACTTTTCATAACAGCATCTCAGACAGTGATTTGATTTGTAATAATTTTTGTCTCTCATACCTTGGTCAAAACTTTGTATTTTAAAACATGGGTACCTGGTGTCTTCTCAACACAGCATCTCATCCTTCTCATCTCCACCTTTATTTCAGTTTCAAAGTTGTGCAATATGCTGACACCCCTCCATGTGGAGGAAAAAAATTTTAATTCTGGGTGTTCCAGGGGTTACCAACCACCTTGCATGACAAGTAACTCAAGTAACTGCCCTACATCAATATACCAGCAACATAATTTTAAATGAAATGATTGGCACGTAATATTCCCATGGCAAGACATATTCCAAAATACTGTTTTGGTAGTTTGTCTCATAAAAGAGAGAAAACAAACACAATACACTTTCATTTAGTTTCACCATTATTTACTCCCAAACGCTTCAACTGATTGCAGTCTGAACATTTAGAACTCCTTGTCACTGGCAGTCCCCTGCATGCTTTGTGATCACCAGCAGTTCTCATCACAGTAATTAGAACTGTCTTGTGGGATGTGACACTGTGTAGTCTGATAGAAATTTACGATTTTGAACATGAATTTCTACCATACTACATGATGTTACAACCCAGAAGACACTGTGTGCCTTCATAAATTAAAAAACTTTTTAACATTTTACAATTCTCACAGGCAACCACAAAACATTCTTAAGGCATAAAGGTGGCTGGGTAGAGGATGATCCCACACACAGCCAACCTAAGACATGTTGTCACCCCAGGCAGGCCAATAATTTGATGCCCCTTAAAACCAATATTCTTTAAAATATTATGGCCTAGGACAGGGCACATGCCCAAGGTGTAGACAATTTTCAGAGAAATTCCAATTACTCCAGTGACATCTTGGTGCCTTGTATAGGTTAGTGCCTCAGGCAGCTGGCCGTTGACCCACCACTTAGTCCAGACCTGATCCCACAAGTAAACCTTCAGAAAATTTCTTGGATTAAAGCCAGATGAGAAAGAGAAAGCACTGCATTATTGCCAACATTTTCATTTCATCAGAATGGTGATGATTCCTAATTTGGAATGAAACTGGTAACTTGATATTCTGACTTACAGGCAAAGCATATTGTTTTGACTCTAAGGATTAACTCACAGCCTAAAATTTTTCTACCAGTTAAGCTTTACAGGTCAATGGGTGGTAATTCCTCAGTTTTCTAAACTATTAAGTTCTAGCCATCATGTCCTCTCTGCGCAACCTACATTTTAACATCTGAATATTAGGAGAGACCTGAAGGGTATTTGAAGATTCTGCATCCCATACTAACATTCATAATGACAATGGTAGTGCAATATAACAATGACTAGTAATTGACTATTGTTGAATACACATAAGGACATGTATCATGATTATTCTACCAGAAACAAACTAATGATCACAGCATTTCAGAATGTAACTTTCTCTGTCATTTTGTAGGGCGTGGAATTCTCACCTGGAGAAAAGAAATGAGATTTGGGAAGGTCAAAAGTTTACATTTAGCACAACAATAAGTTACATAATTTCCTTTTCCAGACTTTATTTTGAATACTGTTATATAAAAAGTTAGGAAACTAAAATCCAATAAAATATCAGGCAGTTTGGTAGGCCTTAATGGCATTACAGCTCCTATTTTGACTTTCTTTTCTTTAGTGGGGTTATGTCCTGTACGGCCAGCTTATGTTTAACAGGACTCTCCTGGAACATTTTTAAGTCAGCACAGAACAGAATCTGAAAAGAGAAAGAAATTACACCTAGGCACAGTGATTAATGTAATTCAAATAATAAGCTAAACTATTACAGTTGTTTTAATGGAAGACGCAGAAGTGTGTGTTATAACAGGAATAGGGCACTGGCTGGATGCAACTGGATCAGGATATGATCAACTGATGTGCATATGTGAATGCAGGAATGCAGTTAGGAAGCTGAGAAACTATCAATAAGCATCCTGTCCCACTGAAGAAACATACACTTCTGTAATGAAAGCATATGATGGCAAAGTATGGGGGATGGAACTTTATACCAGCTACAATCTGCCTTCAATACTTGCATGGACAGCAGTCAACTACACTTTCACGATTATAGCTTTGGTTAAAACAAACTGGTATTTGCATTAACTAAACAGCTGGTCTTCCTGTCATGTTGAAGCATAAGGTGGGGGTTCCATAGCAACATAGTCTTATATGCAAGACTGAGTTATGGCAGGTTCTTGTGGTAGTGCCTGTAGACAAATTCTTGCATACTTGACAATGAAAATGCATACGAGGCACATATAATTTACTTAACTGCATTAGTACTATATACCTATTAATTTTTAAACATGCATGCACAACTGCAATGTTTATTACCACTGTTTTTAATAAGACTGATAGGCTCAGGTTTCTCCACCAAAACCTTGTATGCATCTCTCCTCTCCTTCACACATGCTACACGCCCTGTCCATCTCATTCTTTTCAATTTGATCACCTGAATATTTGGTGAGGAGTACACATCTGTTAAGCTCCTCATTATGTAATTTTCTCCACTCCCCTGTTACCTCATCCCTCTTAGGCCCACCACATATTCTCCTCAGCATCCTACTCTAAAACACCCTCAGCCTACATTCCAAGGCAACTGTATCCATTTCATAACAAGGCCAGTTTTTATGGTAAGGAGTTGTTAGCACCTCACCCAACCCCCAATATGGAGGACCACCTACTGTCAGCTGTCTGACTGCTTATTCAATGTATTCACAGCTACCCTCCATATTTGAGGCCAATCATCCATCCACAACCTGAGGACATGTCTTGCTGTGCTTATAACAGCATTCTTGAAGTGGAAAAGATTTGTATGTTTCTTCCAGTAAAACAGTAAATTTCACAACCACTTTTCTTTTCTGAGACTGAGCACATCTTTATAGCTTAAACCATTGTACAGTACACATTTCCCTTTTGGTACACAGAACATGTCTTGCCAGGCACTGTCTTCCCTCTCATATTCAGCTGTTTGTGATCCCTACCATGTCAAAATTTTCCATTTGGAAATTAGGTAAGGTATAGGGAACTGTTACCAAGATTATTATGCTAACGATGAGGTGTACAGTTTTAGACAGCTATTGTACATACCGTATGTGCCCAACCAGCCAAAGAACCATACAATGATCGGAAGTGATCTCCTATCTCATTGTAAATTTTATCTGTGACCGTCTTGCGCCCTCTGAGATGAGGTAAATAGCGCTGAACTGCTATCTGATAGATGTGAGTATCAACTGGAATTGCATCTAAATGTCCCAATGACATAAGGCAAATACAATCTGCTACCTGTAATAAAATAATCACTTTACTTTGTGCCATTACAAGAAAACTACTGCAAGTACGAATTGCTCACCCATATCTGTGAACCTTAAGCCAAACAGACATAATACCAAACCACACTAAAATTACTAATAATGAGGTCAATGATCCTTAAAAATTTCTTCAATCTCAATGTCACAATTCCAGAGTCATCCCAATTCTAATGGCTGACTACCTGCCTATGGCAAAGCCACATTAATCACTTCACGCTTCATATTTGCGACACACCCAGTTCAAAACTTGGCTGAACACCAACTATGCTCGGACTTTCCACGTTATTCCTCAGTCCCAGCAGACAGACAACAGGACAATATCTTAAATGGACAATGAACAATTCCTTATACATCTTTTTCCAATTCATCATACACAAATTATCCCACTAGTGATGCCACCCAATCTTCAAAACTGATAGCATCATACGACCAACCATACAGAAAACTGAACAATTAGGACTTGCAGCAACTCTTGAATCAACACATTTGTTAAAAAATATTCACAAAATCTACATAATGCCTAGTTAACATGTCAGTTTCAAAAGGCAAACTGCTGATTAGCTGAATGTGAAGTATGTGTGTGTATATGTGTATATATATATATATATATACACACACAAATTGGCCACAAATTTGTTTAGCAATCATATGCAAAGTGCAGATAAAAATCTGACAGCAAGGCTCAGATGTTCAGCACAATCAACCTCAAGTCCATCACTCAGCACTCTTCTAAGGCAATTTCATGATCTTCCCTTCCTCACAGCCTACCTCCACAAGATGTCTTAGCATGACTAAGCTCTGGGCTGAATGTCTGAGGAACCATGGTATCCTGGCAGGGGCAAGATATTTATCTCTTCTCCAAAACACAGAGACTGGCTCCACTGCCCACCCAGCCTTAGATTCAAATGGCACTTCACCATTTCCTGGGCACTTTGTTATCTGTACTTCTTAGGCAGTTTCTTTCCTAATTCATCTTCTTCCCATCAGATTATGAAGACAGAACATCTGACATAATGACATACAAGATGTAACTGTGCTTAAGCATAAGTAGTAAAGGTAAAGGTCACCATACTGTGTGCCAGTGCTGGGAGGAAGAGGTATAGCTCCACCCATTCAATCTCACTGCAAGAAGGGGGTGTGTAGTCAACGCCATGCCCTGACTGCTTTACCTGCAGGGAAAGGGCCCCAGTGTACAGGCTGGGTGGGCCCCAGGGCAAATCTTGACAGGTTTGGAGAGGAGAAAATCTCTTGCCCCCAAATGGGGTCAAAGCCTGGATCATCCAGCTGTAATAAATATGTTACTCTGGCTGATAAGTGTAGGTGGAATGAATATAAAGCTCTGTGCAGTATTCATCTTGACATTAAAATGAAGGACTGTGAATTTCTCAGACAAGTTGTTTTGGCACTAACATTTGCTCAATGCATAGGATGTAAGGTAGGCACCAGAGCTATTCTGTATACAGTAACAAGGAGACATTCCTGATGATGGCTGCGTGGCTGAAACATTTAGCATCAGAATGTGAAGATACAGCTGTGGCTGACTGTTCTATCTGTTGACTATTTTGAAAATTTCCCGATGCTGCCACAAGGGATGAAACCCCTGGCTGTCCTGTCAAGACACTTTAATCACAAAGTATTTGACAAGTAAATAAAAAATTTCACCTTAGCACCAATTCCAGGTAATTTCATTAGTTCCATCTTAGCTTCTTTGTATGACAAACTCTGTAAAACCTTTAACCATTCAGTACCACCCATCTGCATGATTTTACATGCTGAATGATTAATAAATTTGGCCCTGTATCCAAATCCAGCATCACGTAGTGACTTCTCCACTGATGGATCTGTGAGGGCAACCAATGGAGGGAAGTCATAATAAATTGTACCATCAACATCAGCAATCTTGTTCCCATACAGAACACACAGTTTTTCCACCATTGATGATATTCTGCAACAAAAAAAAAAAAAAACACTCATACTGTGAGTAACGCTGACATTACAGGACCAACAATAAATGCACATATCATAAATTAAACTTTACTTGTACATAATTTTCTACTCTCACATCTTCAAAGTAGATGATTTATACAACATAACAAGTTGTACCAGCACATGACAAAGGCATACAGCAGGAGCAGAATCTACACATTCTTAACCCCAGCACTACATGCAGGCGGGCGATCAAATTCATGCCCCAGCGACTAAATCTCAGGGGAAAGAAACCTCTGGTACCCACTGAATAGGACACTGGGTGGGCCCCAGAGCTTGTCTGAATTCATAGACAAAAAAAAAATCTCTTGCTCGTGGTGGGTACTGACACCCACGTTGCCCAAGCCACAATCCATTCAGTATACTGACTGTTACCCTAACTCCTTCTTGTATGATGTTACCCCACCAAAATTCTGTACATATTTCCATTCATAAAACCCCATAATTACATAACACAATAAGTATGACATAAATATGCTCTATTTACTCAGGTGTTTTGGCATTTGTACACCATCGTAAGGGGGTGTACACCAGCATAATTAAAACCTAATTGATGTGATATAGTTGTGTGATTTCAGGCTTCTGCCAGGAAGCTGATCTCATCATACAATTACATTACAAACACACAATATATCATAATGATTTCACAGCCATGTTTGTACAATGTACGCAACATTAAAACATTGCACGTGTTGTTACAATTCTGCATGCTTAATATGCAATAAACAAACCATATTCATGTTACACATAATGTGTTGTGCAGGTACACAGAAGTGTATCTCATTGCATGGAACGAATACTGTGAAAATCTGAACACATTTGTTTATCCCCTTTCAAATTACATGTCATACACATCCTGCTTCATTTACTTATCCTAATGCCAGCTGGACAACATGTTGCACAAAGGACCTTCATGAGAACACTGGCATTCCCACCTTGTTTCATCTTAGAGGACAAAAAAAAATTTTTGATACAGAGAATTCATAATAATTCACATCCATATATCATGGCTGCACGAGTGTGTAACAATTACTTTACAAAACACCCTCTCAAGCCACCCACTCCAGAAGCCCTAACACTCTAACACACCACTCCCTCGCAGTTTACATTGTATTCTGAGTTACAACACCATGCAGTTTCTAATTTTGGCAGCAACAACCTGTCTTCAGCTTCAGGGCAAAAGGTAGCCCATTCCTATTCCTTAGAACCAAGAACACCACAATCTAAATCTTTACTGCAATTAAAACATCAGATTTCAAACCTTGCAATGTTGTTGTTGGATGAGCAAATGAAAGAGAAAAGGTTCTCAACTGGGTCCTGACAGAGGATCCTCACCCCAGTGAATTTTTCAGCAGCCTTCTCAAAATGTGGATCCTTCTTGGCCCACTGTGCATAATGTTGTTTAAGTGACACATCTAACCTAAAATACTTTCTTAGTAGATCACTTTCTAATGAATTATCATCACGCTTCAGTTTAGTCTCAGTTATATCACCAATTTCATGTACTTCACTATTTGTGACTTCACACGTAAGTTTCTTTGTTCTGTTCCCTTTCACTCTTGCTACCGACTGAAATCTAGAACTACTCTTCCATGGGGTTTCTGGTACTTTTTCATCATTTTCAAGGCCCGGGCATTTTGTGACCCTGTATAAAATGTACTCATCATTCTGTGACAATGTCCACACACGATTAGCAAATACTCCAGTCCATTCACAGTCACCAGTCATCTTCCATCTGAAAAGAGAAACAAAAAATGCAGAACACCAAGAATCTTAGTGTTTTTTCCACACAATGCAGGCAAGACGTTCCTAATACGTATGGTTTTAACGTGCCCAATTTCTAAACTCTATTTAACTCAGTAATTGAAAAAAAAATCAATAACACGCACTGTTTGTCATTTCAACAGCAAATATATTGTGGAAATGGAAGTCTACAATTTCCGTGTTACGGCGTGTAAAAATGCGAAAACAAAACAGTGAGGGAAGTAACTTAAAGCCCTCCATACTTCTTCAGAACCAAACTACAAGACCCTAACCTAATTTCCATTCTAAGCAGCGGGGAAGTGCAAACGTCCAAAATCCTACAGAAACTTCAACACTAACACGAGTCCGTCTACATGGCGATAGTATGCAAACCACTTCAGACCCCAGACGTTCATTTTTGCACTATTCTTACCTGAAGCATTGTCCTCCGCATAACGTAAACAAAAGCTCAAGTTCCGACCTAGGACACGGAAGTTTACACCACATTTTCTACACCAACACTGCTACCATTTACCTACTATGACACAGTACAGTGTTTAATGAACACAGTACAAACAACCACATAGTTTTACCAATAACACATGTTCCGTGGTACGCCACTGCACTGTTGCTGTCCGTGCCAAAACTGCTCCTGCGTCCAGCATCCAATTTGGCGGCGGCGTGTGTTGTTGCATTGTGATCGCCCAGTACTATCTGTAGAGAATCTCTTTGTCTTCTACTCCGGTGTGGGCCAGGTAATCATTTGCTTGCTTGTTACTGCTAAGTACGCGTTCTGCTCGTGCATTTCATGTTATCATTTCAGTTATCAAGACGAATTTCCAATATTGGTTACTCGTGATAATTCACTTTTGTGCTATTTATAGCTTCATATGCGTAGTGACGTACAACTAAACCCCACCCTCCCGGCTGTGCCCTATAAAATTTAATACGAAGTTGCTTCCACGACGAAAGATGAATGTGGTGGACGGAACAGAGCGGGTGTACATCTTCTTGTCATTATTGGCGTCTGCCCTTAAATGTAGACATCTTACTGTAAAATCTGAGCAACTGCAAGTTTAAATGGATGGGCCATTTATCTCGTATTGTTGTTTCTCAGGCTCTTATGCACGCAAAAGTAGAAACGTGACATGTTTAAATGTAAGGTGCTAATTCGAAACGTGGCATGTTTAAATGTAAGGTGCTAATATTGAAATGGAAAATATTTACATATTAGTGCACAGGAATTTTAATACAAACGTGAAATTGATTACAACCGACGAAAATGACAAAGCACAAAATAAATATGTGCTACAATAATTCCATTTTCCTACACGTTTTTGCCCATCAGAACCACCTTCAGGCAGGACAATTAATATCACTGGAAATTAAGTATTAAACAGTTACATCCTCAGACTTCATGAGGTAACTATGCTATACTCCAGTACTTTCAGGTAGTATTTTTCTCCCTGAATATGGCACTGAAGGGCTAAAACATGTAGGCCAGTGACATAAATTAGTCTATCTCAAATGCATTTTGTGTACTGCATTTGTGTTTTATCAACTATCATTTGTAATTAGTATGTAGTAATGATTCAACAATACAAGACAAACATGTGATTATTTTTATTTGGCACATTATAAGATACATTACATATATACCATATTAAATGTTCAATCAGCTTTCGCTTGTACACTGATTATATCAGAACACTGCGTACACCAAATAGCACATGATCAGAACAATTAACACTGGCATGCATTGAAGTCTTAACCACTGCCTGTACCTGAACTTAATAACAAAAGCGTGTGAAATGATGTAACTTCTGGCTCAAAAAATGAAGCAGATCAAATGAATACTGTATAAAACAAAACCTTCAACACATCAGGCTGTCAAACTCACCTAAAGTCATTTGTAAATAATGAAAATACCAGTATGTCACACACAGAAGCTGAACAATTTTCAATATTTTGGTATTTCAGTTTACCTCAAAAAACATGCGCATCTGATCCTCCAAGCAATTGCAGTACCAGAATTGACACACTGTCTCAAACACCCTGTGTACCAACGAATCTTATCTTTTAAATCCATACCCTGGAACAAACAGTATGCACTGGTAGTATACTTGTCTTAAGGTGCAGCCATAGGCATACTTGCAATAACTGAATATACTGATTGCATCTGCCCATGATCACACTGTACAGATTTACATCTAAATTTAAATGGGTTGTGGTGTGTTTCTCTGACCACACTTAGCTAGCAAAGGCTAAGTGTAAAGGGTCAATTTATATCGCATGGTTGTTCCTTGTATGAAAGCAGTGATTATTCTCTCACTTCAGTCACCTTTTCGCAATTAAACCTGAATCCAATTCATTTTTTCATATCAGAACTCGGAGGATACAGAGACCAAGGAAGGAATATAACATTTTATTTATGTACATTTTATATAAATATATTCTTCATATTTGAGTAAACTAAAGGGTTTTGCTGTGTGGCTTAAATGTCTGCTGTTCTTAACTTCAGCAGTATTTAAATCAAGCACAAAAATGTTTTTAATTCTTTAATTGCCTTGGTATTGAAATTCACAAGTTTAAACATCACAGTATCATTAGGCATCAGGCAATTCTTTCCATACAACTTGAGTATAATTTCTGCTGACTAATGTCAAAGTATGAATTATAACACAAGGAACTTGGTGAAATTAAAGGTTGTTTTCTTACATTTGTTGTGTCTTTGAAGAACCCAGAAATGACACTACTTCTAGTAACTGACAGACAGTAGCATTTTTAGAATTGTGCGTCACAGAAACACGAAATAATGTGTAAATTTTCATGACAAGAACCAAACTAAAGATAATTTTGTTTTAAACAAAATTAACTTGATCTGTTTCATAGTCTGAGTACTATTCACAAGACCTGAGCAAGAAGCTAATCACAGTTAACTAATTACTATACATTCACCAATAATCAGTTATCTTTAAGTTCACTAAAACAATGTATCATTGTTAAGCAGAAGTCTGCAACCAACAACATTTTACACTCAGTGTATAAACACACAAGCAAACCTTCCTCAGTTTAAGTTAGCACTCTCAGAATTGAAGATTCAATCGTTCTGGGATATGACACTATGTCAGTATATAAATAGTTACTAATCCTTTGGAAGAGTTTCTGCCTCAGCTTCTCCAAATGTCAGAACTATTTACCAATGCAAATGGCATCCTATCCTATCACCAGCACTGCTGCTAACCCATCATCATCATCTCTGATCTTGAAACCAGTAAGAAAATTTCATTCACAGCCATATTTGATATAATACTGTAGTAACTCATAATAGTACTTACATCTAATTTTCTATAACAGGATTAGTAGTAACTGGGATGAAATAGACTTTTCAAAATTTAACTGATTTTTATCTGAACAGATTTTCATAAGTGTCTCCAGTATCAACATGAAAGTCTGCCCATTGGCAGCTGAGGTGACAAATGTGGGTGCGTGGGTGGGTGGGTGGGTGGAGAGACTTGACAAAAAAGTGCCAAAAACTGGCTGGTGCACAATGGTTGTCAGGCTTCATTATCCTGACTCTCAAAATGCTTTAGGCAATATAAAGAGTCTGAAACCATGAATTAGCCTGCTTCTCCTTCAGTATTATTGGCAACTACACCACTTCCAGAACCAACTTCCTGTAACTGCAATAATGCTTTGTATACATTCACCACATGCGCTTCACCACACTTCAAGGCGGTCTCTTCTATGCCTCATTCTATTTTACTTAACCATGTGAGATGTCATTATGGATGTTGATCACGAGAATGGATGTTATCTGTCAATTAACTATGCAGTCTTCCTTAAGAAGCTAACAGTGCCTTACATTTTACAGAACCTACAAAGGTACATTATTGTGTTCACAAGTCAGTCACTTGTCCCTGTCTTGAGATGTGTTAAGTCCTTGCCCTCCCACCATATTTCTTGAAGATCCATTATCATCCTCCAATATATGACTCTGAAAAAAATTCCCAGCCCATGAAGACAGGAGTGAAGTTCCAGATTCATGCACCTCAAGCTCAGTGCCAGACAAAGGACAGTTTTCATATACAAACCAAAACAAGTGATATACTCTCTGAAATGTGAATATCATTTCAGTGAAGTATCACAGGATATGCCGGAAATACTGGCTAAATTCCATTCCCATTATTTAAACATGTAACTTCCATAAGGAAACTCCGTAAGTAATTATCATGCAAGACTGGATTTTACTTTCTGTGAATGACTTTTCAAAAAGCTTACAGTAATGAAACATATTGGTCATAACTGTTTCTTCAAATTGTGTATGATGTTCCATGTACAGTAGGAGAATCAAATTATCACTGAACTGGCACAACAAATGACAAACTTAACTGCTCTAAATTTAATGTCAGCATTTACTAAATCAGGACCTTTGTGTCACTCTTTTGTATTGCCTTAGGATAATGTGCATTCCTATTTCGTCTTTAGATTTTTCTACCATACGTGTAATGCGCAACTCCAACTGTGTTGAATGCTGGAACTGTTCCAACATATTGGTATACATTAGAGCCACCTGACACATGCACTCCTACTTATTTGTGAATAACATGCATTTGTGGCTGTCTGTTCCATAGTTACTTTGAGGTTGTACATTCTGAAAATGATTCCAAGACATGTCCAATATGAATGCGTACATGTTGGAAGTATATATATAGGAAGGTTTCTTGATGAGAAACCCCTCACATATTCTGCTGCAGGCTACTGACATGATAAGAATATACTAATTTTTCTTGCTGAGTGAATTCTGGGGTGTCCCCATGAAAGATTCTTTGGGCATTTTTGGTATTGACACATATAACATATTTGGCGCCATAGCATTACATATAACATATACCAAAAATCGGTCCCATTACAGGCCTGGAGTGGCCCAGCGGGTTCCAGGAAGTTAAGGTTCCCAGATTTCATGATGGCACAGGATGGTGGTAAGGTTGTCAGCCTTACACACCGGCCGCCTTTACCCCCAGGAAATACTCCTGGCACTCACTTCTGTTAGAGGCTGAGTTGACCCTAGGGCCATAGTGCGATCGGAAAGATTTTATGTCAATGAAAAATTCCAGCGACACCAACTGGGATAGAACCAGTGACCTACCGATTTGTAGCACAGCACCTTAACCACTGTGCTACTGCGGTCCACATATATTATATATAACATATATTATATGGCATTATATATTATATAACATTGATACATATAACATATGTGGCGCTATAGCATTGCATCTACATTTATAAAAATGGCAGAATTATATCTGGTGTACTTATGTTGATGAACTTTATCAATCAGCAAAGTTTAAATGTGTCTATGATACCTGAGCACAGTTTTAAATGTTTCTGATGATATTTGATTATTATTTTGGATACTGCCCATGATCTCAAGTTTATCCAAATGTGTTGGAAAAAAAATCCACAGTCCAAAATGATGTGCTTCGCACCCCAATATGACAGTGCCCCAAATAGCAGTCATACAGCTTAAACTGCACTTGCAGGTATCAAAAACTGGCGAGTTACACGAGAGTTAAGTTTGCTGAGAAAGCCATGTTTTTTAAACTTATATACCTAACTCATCTCACTGCAAAGTCTGTTTTCTAAAAGGCACATAAATGTATAACCAGTCACAAGACTGTATCAATTATAAATCTAAACATACGTACGTACTTAAACGTAATTATGGCTTCATACCTCAAATCACTGATCGGTAAAATGACAAAAATCCTTTACATTAACAAAATTTATTAAATTTCAAATATTTTCTGTTATACAGAACTCAGTGCTTGCAATTACCAGTAAGAAGACAAATACCAAATTAATTAAACTTTATAAGAGCACCCACGCATTAAAACTGTATTATTATAAAATCGTAGTTACTTCTGACTATGGAGTAATACCTAAATCATATCACTGCAAATTCTGTTTTTTGAAAAGCACGTAAATATAAAACCAATCACAAGATCATATCAAATTATAAACTTAAACATAAGTATGTACATACTTAAAATGTAATTACAGCTTCATACCTCAAATAATTGATCAGTAAAATGACAACAATTCTTTACATTAACGAAATTAATTATTAAATTTCAAATATTTTCTGTTATACATAACTGAATGGTTGCAATTACCAGTAAGAAGACAAATACAAAACTACTAAACATTTAAGAGCACCCACGCATTAAAACTGTACTATTATAAAACTGTAGTTAGTTTACTGATGTAAAATCAGAAAGTCACCATTTCTTGGAACAGTTAAGACAGACATACATGTGCTAAAGCACATCAGATGTAATTCATACCATTTTTATTCATATATATATTTTTATTTATATTTAAAACTGCAACACTAAAAACTTTTCTATACTCATTAATCTTATCCATATATTTTTATTTCAATAACTTCATGAAATATTGTCATAGGAATGAGATCTCCATCCCACATGCAAGCATTAGGGTGAAGAGAGAGAAAACCAACAAGATTAACCAATGAGATGTTTATTATCAAACTTCTATCTCAACATGTTTCGGGCATCATCATGCCCATCATCAGGATAACAAGACCGTGTATTACCGCATATGTTGTTCTGCACTGGTTGTGCTGGCTGCGGTTGTGTAGAGCTGGGTCGCAAGCTGTGTGCACTGTGTGAAACTTACTGTTCAAACAGTAACTTTCACACAGTAACAAGTGTGGCCCTTTGCCTGGACACCCAGTACTTAGATGAACTGACAAACCATGTCCTGACATTAATACATGAGAATGATACATTTTAAAATCACATTTTGCACTAATTATACATCTTAAAAAATAACATTAGCACAGTAAGGAAATTTTTGACATGAAATGCTCAGAAGGATCTGAAATATTCTGAACGGAATTTTATTTTGTGGCATAAACCAATCCGCAATGAACAACTACGAATGATACTTAAATTCTTTTTTGTGGTATGCAATACAGCGTATCAATGCCCATTTGCGTAACACTAAAAAAATAAAGCATGTGTATTTTGAACAGTCACAGTGCCACTGCAAGACTGCAATCACAGAACAAATTCCCATGGGGTGACCACACTCATACCACCCTCAGGTTGGCACGCTTCCCCTTCCAGCTCACTTTTCATTTTTTCCCTCCAGTTACTTAGCTATTCGGCTGCTGACACAAATAACATCACACTAGCAACAAGCTCCTTCTGGTTTAGCTGATACAGAGCAGTCAGAATGAATGGAATATTAACAGGAAGTTTGGGAAGTTGACAAACCCCATCATGGGACTTCTTTCCACGGCCTCAGTTTGGTGGTTCTCTCTCCTGAAACTCATCAGCGAGTTTCAATACTTTTAAAAATGTATCTGTCAAATGTTTAAAAAGTGGAAGGGATATAAATATACACATTTAAAACTGAGTGTGATTAATACCAAAAATTATAGCATAAAGTGCTAGAATCCGATAAAGATGAAATTTTATTACTATTATTATATAAAAAATTATAACATAAAGTGCTAGAATCCGATAAAGACGAAATTTTATTACTATTATTATATGGGCAAACCATTAAAATACTGTGAATCCTGTTTTATATATGCATACATACACACATACCCCAAACTGTAAACAAGGCAGAAGGTTCAATGCAAAACTACCGAACTCCCAGTTCATACAGGTGATGTGGAAAAAGTCATTAAATAACACTTTGGCAACACTGCTGTCACTAGCACAATACAGATTGTTTTTAATGACAATGATTTTTTAACTGCTGAAATGTGTAGTACAATGTTCCATACTACAAAGCAATTTCTGGGCTTGTACAGTTAATGAAGTTTGAAAATGTATAAATCTCCATAATAATAAAATCTGTATTCACACAACTTTTTAAAATGTAGGGTAAAGACAGAGAGAAACCAACAAGATGCAACTAATCTGATGTTTATCATCAGACTTCTATCTCAACATGTTTCGGGCGTCCTCGTGCACAAACCCGCATGCGGTAATACACGGTCTTGTTCTCCTGATGATGGGCACGACGCCGCCCGAAACATGTTGTGATAGAAGTCTGATGATAAACATCAGGTTAGTTGCATCTTGTTGGTTTCTCTCTCTTCACCCAACATTCATGATGCACAGTCAAAAGAACCTAAAATTTCTGAAACATACTTCCAGTACGTAACTTTCCCTTGAGACCTGTTACATGACCATCAGATACACATTCTGAAGTCTCACATGTTTATTAAAAAAAATGTTACAGAATTATGTTTATAGTTGCAATATAATTAGATTACTTCCCAAGTTTTAGTAAAATATGGAAACCAAGTCGCAGTGAACAGGCCATTGACTCATACTAAACCTTTCACTTCCACTTCAGTTTAAAAGTATTCACTCACTATGCACACCAAGTCCCTTCTGATTACCCTTCACCAGTGACCCCTTCAATCCTGTTTTCCTTTTCACATGCATTTTCGTAGAAGACCAAGTATAAATTACTAGGAGTGCCAAATAAAAACACTGTTTTGTTCATTAAATATATCCACCAGCTATTTTTTGCATACTGCCGACTTATGTGGAAAACTTTCAAGTTCTTGCTGTCTCTACCTCCAAACCACTCATCACACATTTTGAGTCCTCTCTCAACCTGTGCACAAGACGGCCGCCTATAGGCATGATTATACCCCGAGGCTGTGTAATGCAATTTTGACCTCCTGGTGATGAGCACACGTGCTTGAAACATGCAGAGGCATGAAATAAACTTATTGTAAAACAAAAATGTTGTGCATCAAGTTGGTTAATTACTGAGATAAATACACTCATCACATGTTGTTCTTACCCTTTTGATTGACATCAGGTGTAAAGCTTCCAATGCATGTATTAAGTTCGACAGTAAAAAACAAGTGAATATAGCTGCAGTATACGATTTTGTTCATGAACACAAACATGGACATTTGTGGCTTCAGAACCACTACAGTACAAGATGAGAGCCCCATTTGGTCTGTGCACCACTGCATGACTATCACAAAAAGACGGTATGGGGCATCATGAATTGGCGTACACTGTTTTAAAATCAGTCGTGAAGTACCACTATATATTCTGGGTAATATTCTGTGTCCCAGTCCTTAGAGCAGGTGTTACAACTGGAGATGTGGGTTGAAATTACTTTTGCCACTACGAGAGCCTTGTTACTGTTGGTTGAGAAGTTTCGTTCAGCACTTTCAGCAGACTTATAAAATATTGGTTTTTTTGCCTGCATCTGCGCGTAGGTCGCCTGGGTGTATCTGCGATAATCGCAATTGTATTCCATTATGACATTCATGTCATCCTCTGCTATTGGATGATACCAGGTTTCCTGGACAAGCATTAACAACAAATTACACATACAGCACACATAACTGCACTTGCTGCTAGAAACTGAGACTGGGCAAGTTGGTTAAGTGGTAGCACTTCTGCTATGTATTCTAGAAGTGCCCCATTCAGACGTCACATTGGCCTGGTATCAGATGTCCTTAGAGTTTCACAGTTACATATTTGGCCAAGACCATTTCCATCCACAACATTTTGAACTTACCACCGCCACTCAACCTACCATGCGATACTGCATTGCTCAAGTCAGGGATGCACAAAGCCTGGGCACCAGGTCACCATCATGGTGGTGCCTCATGGCTGTGGGTTCACGTACAGAACTTTAAGTCACCCTTCTGACACGTAGAATTTTGAGGTGGCACCCATATTTTAGGAAAATGTGTGCACCCCTGGCTATAGCAACTGACAGCATAAACAAACTATAAATAAATAAAGCAATTAAATACATAAATAAAAACGTGGAACTGGAGTGGACAAGATTGTATCACGAGTTCACTTACAGGACCTAACAAAGTATTGGTTTCCATTAAAACTGACAATCAATACCATTTCAAGAAGATGAATTGTACCCTGCCTCTAACCTATTATTAAACATATCGTGAAGGACAATATGCCAAGAAAAAGAATATGCCTTCTTTATAGTTCTTATATTTGCTGTCAATGTATACTCATACTGTTAGAGTGAAAGATGTTTGGACAGATACTGTGACTTGCAGAATTATGTAGCTGCTTACAGCATACATGTATGTTTGTCACACTTAGTGATGGGTCATCAGGGTGAGGGGTCATTTCATTGGTGCTGTTTATCTGCCAGCTTTCAACAGTACCTACCTCATAAACTTGGTTTGTAAGTTGAAGCTGTTCCGTTCTTAGCTTATACCGTCCATATATATATGGATTTTGTACACGATATATCAGCTGAACACGTTCTCTCAGTTCAGGTGTGAATTTTTCAATCACCTGGCTGTACTCATGACCGAATACTTGCACTTTCCGGTACTGATGACCATCATAAGATCCACTGTCCCATGTGGCAGGTTTATGGTAACTAAGAACTTCATTGAGCATCCTGCAAAAAGTAAAATTAAATAAAATGAATATAACTGACACTAGATATGGCGCAAGCAGATTCAGTGTGGTGATGAAGTGGAGTTCAATAATGGTCCATTACAACACATCAGTATCTCGTCAGTTTCATTTTCTTCACAATGCAATACACACTCAGGTTCTAAAAAGAGTTCATGTACTACAAATCCTCAGCTATCCACATCTAGTGTTCTAACACAGGAAAGACAGCCAACCGCCGACACCATTCGCACAATCTGAGTTACTGATGCAGTCATACTTGGATCAACACAAGGGACCAACATCCATTCCCGAAGCGGGATTCGAACCCGCGACCTCAGCAAGCTGTGGCCAAGACCTTCGCCTCGGACCACATGGTCCCTGGGAATGGCATAAACACAATTTTCCATTATATTGTATGAGTGTAACAATGTGTACATAAAGAGGAATTAACACATATTAGGACATCGGATTTTTACCTAAAATAACGATTTACGGTGCGTAATAAAATGACTACTGCTTATATTCATTTCGGATGCGATTTCTGTTGCAACTTTCAACATATCTTTGATTACTGCATGCTATAAATCTTTTGGTTTTCTGCGCAAGCTTGACTTCCCGGTAGGTCGCTTAAAGGGCCTTAAGAAGAAATACTTCATTCTTCCAGCAACCAGCTAGCGGGCAAGGGACCGGGCCGGTTTCTGCACGGCTCTGGCGCAGTCCCATTTACATTACACTGTATCATTCTTCCTGCTAGGCGACCATCTAGGCTTCGGCTTGCGCTTACCCTTACGTATCCACTTGCAATGCGCATGCGGCTTATTAAATTATCGTATGGCCTGTCTGGATCTATAATATTTTTCTACGTTATCTCATAAACGGCACGATTTTAGATAAAAAGTTACCGAACCTGAAATTTGACCTTTTATGTCATTAGCAATCCGTCTGCAATATTTTTCATTCTTGGAACTAGCGATATAGGTCAGAAACGTATATTGGTCTCCACGCCAAGTACCCGGCATTCTTGTCAGACTAATGAAACTATTTCTCGCCAGAGTTCGAAAAACAAATATCAAATTTCATGAAAATGCGTTCTGTGGGGCCCGCGTTTTTTTATCCGGGCAGGCCGTCGGATGGACAGACAGACTTGACGAAGCTGTTGCTTCTCGCAATCTCGCGAACGCGCCTAAAAATCCATCACCATATTACTTACGTTGCCATATCAGTTGTTCAGTCCCGTCCAATGGGGCGGCAGTCGTACGTTTTCCAATGCAGACTAACTCGATTCTCATCCAAAGAATGTCTGTGACTTATCTATTAATGCATATTGCCCAATTCACGCCAAGAGCATTCTCAAATCACGCTCTTCACACACTTTTCCCAATCTTCGTTAACGCTCTTCAAACACTTTTCCCAATCTTCGCTACCTGGCGCAAAACTCACTACCACCTGCACATCGCCAATCCACCAACCACACCTCTATCTCAACTGCCGTGGAATAAGACATGGGGTTCCCCTTCGTTGTCGGTGAATTGCGCAATATTGTTTTCCCCTTCGTCATGTGACTTCATGTTTTCGTAGGTGACGTCACGCCTCACTACCAAACCCATTTTATCAGTCCACATCCACAAAGGTCTTGGTGTCTGAAGAATAAGATATGGGATTCCCCTTCGTTGTCGGCAAATTGCGCAACTTCAGACACATTATTTTGGAGCGGCGTAAAAGGCAGCTGAACACAGTAAATGTACTGAATGCATTGCGCATGCCGTCATGCAATAGGTAAATCTGCCTTGGCGCAGAAGCGGAGAAGAGTGGGCGAGCACAACTATCCGTGTACTAGCAGTCTCCATAGCGAGCGGTAGATGGCAACACGATTCGTATTACTAAAAAGGAGTGTGACGTGCAAGAACTCATGGTATCCCAGCCACTTAGACAGGATACTGTGTTCTTTTATTTACCGACGGCTGGGATGATCCTGCTGCCACATTCTTCGTGGTAGCCCCGTCACTAACGACAATCGAACCCGGTTCCTTCGGCCAGTGCCACTGACTGATCTGGTATAGCACTAGAATAGGATGATTATGGATGTGGGAGGAAATTGCCATGTCTAAAGCTGCTTTCCTTCAATTCAGACCTAACCGATTGGACGCAACAATTTATGCTAAATAGTGGGCACATACGAGACCGCCTCTGTGGTCTAGTGGTCAGAGTTTCTGGCTACAGATACAGAGGTCCCGGGTTCGATCCCCGGCGCTACCAGATTTTCTGAGTAGTAGTGGGTCTGGAATGGGGTCCACTCAGCC
>Ga0136643_10002923_pt1 | contig 22629 bp, 16 predicted proteins | sample TergutLab28metaG_FD_96883 | JGI IMG/M metagenome (GOLD analysis project Ga0136643, IMG submission 96883) | Labiotermes labralis P1 segment gut microbial communities from Petit-Saut dam, French Guiana - Lab288 P1 (version 3) (version 3) | ecosystem: Host-associated > Arthropoda: Insects >... | reverse complement strand
CATTATGCCCATCTTCAGGAGAACAAGACGTATGTTACTGCATGTGGTGTGCTGCGCTGTAACATACGTCTTGTTCTCCTGAAGATGGGCATAATGATGCCCGAAACATGTTGAGAAATTGTTGAAAATAAACTTCTAACTCTTGGATCTTGTTGGTTTTTTCTCCCTCACTTCACAATTTGCTCACGATGCACGGTCACAGAAACCTAAAGAGAAAACAGATTTATATTTCTTCACCATCATGAAGTGTAATACTTTGAAAGGGCAGTAAATGCCCAAAACATTTTGAAAATTTGGCCACAGATCTCAGTTAAATTTACGTAAAAGATAAGAGCAGAACAATTTCGAAGAATAATTCATATTTTTCTACTAAACAGTGAATTGGCTATGCTTTGGACGGTCTGGGGGTTCCAATCCTTGCAGTAGCAAGTTATTTTCTATTCTCCTAAACGGTCCAGACCGTTTCTGAGACCCACCCAGTGTCCTGTTCAGTGGGTACTGGGGTCCTTTCCCAGATGTGGAGCGGCCAAGACGTAAATTTGACTACGAAATTGCGTCTAATGCCGAGGTTAATGAGTGGAGCTGTACCTCTGTCACCACGGCATGCCTTTACGGAGTCCACAGGGACAACATTACCTTTTACCTTTCTCATCTAAACATTGAAGGCGTAAACGTATGAGTAATTCTGTTATATTCTGTTGGTATGAAATTTGATCTCTCCTTCTGAGTGTAAATTGAAGGTGCCTGAGAAAATGGTGCTGAGTATAATGTTTGGATCTGAGAGATACATAGTAACCTGACGATGGTGACTATTGCGTTGTTGTGAAGAGCACCATAATTTTCAGTGTTGGACTAGTGTTTGGTGATATTAAGCAGGACGAAATGGACTGAACATGCATGTGTATGAGCTTCCCACATACAGGGTGAAGAGTTCGTACAAAATTTATATGGAAAACTTTAAGGGAAATTTAACTTTGGAGCCTAAGCGTTGTTTTGAGGATGGTATTACAATGGCGAATTTGACATTCAGAGGACCGTGTGTCGTGATATATTCTTATAATAAAAGCCAACGAGATGCACTATTTCTCACATTTATTTGATTAAGTACTCTACATGTTTCGGACAGGTCCACTGTCCATGATCAGGAGTATCTCAACCCTGTGTACACGCAGTAGATATTTGTAAGGGTGACCACGCTAACAGACGCCAACAGAACTATCATGACAAATATCTACTGCGAGTATACAGTGTTGAGATACTCCTGATGATGGACAGAGGACCTGTCCGAAACATGTAAGGTACTTTATCAAATAAATTTGAGAACTAGCACATCTCGTTCGCTTTTATTATAAGAAAGATAGTATTACAATTTATCTTAAAAATGTAAGGTGTGAGGATATGAACTAGGCCAGTCTGGCTCAGAATATTGTAAAAAGGCAAGCTGTTCTGAGAATTGTAATAAACACGGAGTTAATTAAAGACGAATGTTGAAATACTGTATTTTTTCTTAAGAAACATAGTACTCCTTGGATTTAAGTCGCATTGTATGATTAGGGATAACACAATAAGGAAGACGATGTGTGACATTCGCAAATCTTTCACGCACTTAACACATTTCTACGCAAACTGTACAGTGGTTACCGATGTAACTAACTCTGCCGTGGAAGATCTTCTTCCTGAGTAGTTTGCTTCTGTTTCACCCGTCAAGAAAATCCGCTACTTTAGTGACGTGTGTATTTTGAAAACCGCATCTAGTCAAAGGATTGGTTATGGGAGGTACAAATAGGAGTTAGACGGTATGAGTTGCTCTGCAGATTAAGAGAATGATAACGTAATACGGACTGCGAAGGTAAACGGAATAATTACGATTTTGGAATTCAAAGGCCTGTTCCGGTGGCCGCGCTGTCTAAGGCGTAGGTCTGCGGTCGCTCGCTTGCTGAGATTGTGGGTTCGAATCCCACCGGGGGCGTGGATGTCTGTCTGTTGTGAATGTTGTGTGTGTTGTCAGGTAGAGGTCTCTACGACGGACCGATCCCCTGTCCAGAGGAGTCCTACATATTGCGTGTGTATGTGTGTGTGTGAAATCAGGTGAAACAATAAAGCTCTACACCTACAACGAATAGGTAGAAGAAGTCGGACTATGGAAGAAAAGAAATAAAGAAATTCATGAGGTTGGACTGACAAATGGTTCTAGAGGAAGGGGAGACAGTATCAGTGACAATAAGAATAGGTGAAGGCGGACGACTGAACATGAAACATGAGCAGTTGGAATACATTCTGAACTGGAAAGTGGGCAACAGCTTTTTGTTGTCATTGATGCTCTTTAACTGTTTAAAAAAACTGTGACAGACAGAAAGGTGTACTGGGCGCAATATGTGTTCCATTTTTGTTTGTGACTACTGTTTCAAGTATTTCTTGCTCTGATAAAGACTTAAGAAATTTAAGGAAGCATTTATATAAGGTACCGTAACCGATTTTAAACAAAACTGTAATTAATTAGTCAAACAAAACCGCAACGTTAATACTGTCATATATATATATATATATATATATATCATCATCATCATCAGACACAAGAAACTTATATTAATATCACTTATAAGCTCTACATGGCGCGGTCCTTATGGGCTATCGTCATGCACTAGTGCGTATTATTTAAGTCATGTATTTTTGCACCTGATGATGGCTGTTAAGGAGCACAACATGTGACTTTAAAGTTGATATTATTAAACGTTTGCTGTGTTTGACGATGATATGTATGCCAGTATTGACATGTCACAGCACAATGGGATGGATTATATTAAAAAATCGCAGCAGCAGCAGCAACAACAACAACCAACCAACCAACCAACCAACCAACCAACCAACAACAACCAACCAACCAATTACAACAACAACAACAACAACCAACCAACCAACAACAACCATAATCTGTGTCTCTCGCTCGAATGGCATGTCTTTTAGTAATTATTAAACCAGCAAGGCTGTGTCGCCTGTAAGGAACAGAAACTGCACTGTTTTCATACCACAGGAATACATATTAAAACCAGTTGTGTCCTTACATTACGTAAATTGAGAAGTAATTTGGCGTCGAGTAGACAAGAAAGCGGGAGGAGACAGTTATGTCTTGCTCGAAAGAATTGTCACGACACCTACATGAGACTTGAAGGTGTACTGCCGTGCACGGCACCATCCGCACCGTACACACGACCCACGCAGCGGCTCTCAAGACCACAACCCATTCAAAAACTCGGTGCAGAAAACCATATGCTGCAACTCAACATCTAATGTTCCTGATGATGGGCATATGTACCCAAAACATGTCGAGCTAAGAATACATCAATAAAATTGCCTTGCTGCATCAAGTTGGCATTTCAAGTTATTTCATGAAGAGGATGCACGGTCAAACAACCCTCACTGTATTCTTCCTCTCTATAGTATCGCATGACAAGATGGTCACGAAAAATCCATCGGAAAGAACGTGGCAGGAAGCAGTCACGGCATATTCTCTCCACAATAGCAGCATTATCCTGAAGGGACTGCAGAATACCTCAGGATAAACGGTGTCCCGGCCGGCATTCGAATGTTTAAACATTCGAATGCCGTAAACCTTGCAGCTTAAGCGAACGTGGTTGGTCTGTCCTTAAGTGAGGCTAAAATTTCGTAATGAATAAGGTATACATGCATGATTTGCAGACTGTCAGGTGAAGCGTCTGTAAATTTATGTTGTCAACGAGTAGTATTTTTTTAGTGAAATTGGTGCGCGGACCTCCACTTGGAGGACCAGCGGCCACGCTTTGTACCTCAGTTGTTACCCATCTGTTTATGTACGCCTAAACATTTCATATTCTGCTTTTGTTGCAGGTAAGTAGCTTTCCGGCTTCGATTTAGAGTCATTTGTCTGATGACAGTAGTCTGTATTTCAACTGCCGGTGAGTTTACACAGCATCTTTTACATACAATATGATATGAAGTAGGATTACATATACAAAAGTAGGTAACACGATCATAGTGTTTATATATCTCACAGCCTTTTATAAATTCATTTCGTCCTTTGTTTTCTTTGACGCTGGTTTTTTTACTACGCGGCATGCAGTATACACAGCGATTTACATCCACGGATGTTTCGTTGCGTAAGAACAGCTTAGTGCCTCCGGTATGACTCGCCGTGGCAGAACATAATAAATAGGATGTGTGACGATTTATCCTTCAGCATTCTCGGTATCCTTTTCCCTTATGATCAGTATGACAGACTTTATTTACATTCGAATATTATCATAAAAAATTAGCAGTTTCTTAAGGTGATTCATCCCCGTTGTGTTTACAATATAACAAGAAATGCAAATATATTATTTTTATGTTAATAATTGTCCAACGAGATGCAGCACAGAGCAGTCTATTTATTATTCTGCATGTTCACTCTACATGTTTCTTGTGTTAAACACACCCAGGAGTACACAAAACTGTAACTACAGCCTCCGGCACTGGTCATATTTTTTATGCAGCTACCTCCCTTGGCCACGATGGAGGGAGGTAGCTGCACAAAAAATATAACCAGTACCGGAGATTGTAGTTATAGTTTTGTGTACTCCTGATGAAGGGTGTGATTGACACCCGAAACATGTAGAGTGACCTTGCAGAATAATAAATAGACTGCTTTATGTTATATCTCGTTGGACAATTATTAATATAGATAGCGATGCACGGAACCATAAACATAATATTCAGTTTAAACACAACTTTATTTTACAGATAAAACAGGGTACATGTTTTGGCTACTGTCACCAGCCGAAACATGTAGCTGGCTTTGTATGTAAAGTTAAGTTAAGTTTATTTATCTCATTTGCATTCCTTATTATTAACATTTTCATTATTTATTGCAGTTTATGACAAGAGAGACCCGAACGAATAATGGTAATTTTCAGCACCCCATCTTTTCTTATTATCAGTTTTCTTTTTCGTCTCTTCGTCTTCTTTCTCTCCTTTTTCAGCTGGAAACCATACCGTTAAAATTGTAATAGATTAGGAAATTTAAGTATATTATATTTTAATCACCATTACCAAACCCTTAATTGAATTTAGTTCAACCCACCTCACGTCTGTAACTGCATACTGATTAATATTAATTTTAATGTGGCCCTTTCGTCTATTTAGGATTTTCTGCAAGACAAGTGTTTGTCAAATACTTTGTTAATTCTTTGTCTTCTTAAGAGGATTGCCACTACATGGGCACCGACAGAGGCAAAATATTTGAGAATTTCTTTGAAGAGAGTTGCAATTATGCTGTTCAGCTTTTGTGCAAGTTATCTTTAATTTTGAACATATCTTATACTCAAGGATTTTGCGATATTGGAACCTGTTTTGACTCGTTTGCTTTTATGGGGTTTTCATATTCATAGTAGATCTTTTGGTAGAGCGTGATACGCAAGATACGTGAACTACCTGTAAATACCTAAAAATTAAAATTTTTCTTTACGCGCACTGAAATTTCTTTATATTGTGTGTGTAAGAGAAACGAGACGGTGTTATTAGAATATTTAAAATCCTACATGTTCAATTTTCAGGCTGTGTTGTCCACTTGGTTATGAAGTACTAATTTTGTGCATTGTATTGGATATTATTAGCTTTCATGAAACAGACACCCATCTAGACTAACATTATTACTGCTTGTAGACGGAGGGACAGATATAACGAATCTTATACCTGTAAGCATTCTCGTTAAAGTGCATGTAATTTTATGCCGTTATTTTGCGCCTTATACGGCTATTGGTGAATTTCCAACTGGCCACCATGTGGTTTCTAGAAGGCTAGAAGGCTAAACGCATAAGGTGATCACTGTCGAAAGTTTGTCCCTTTACCCTTTATCAGCGAGGAGTTAAAATCACAACCATTGTTTTATTTTTTGGCAGAAAAACGCACTTTTATTCCTCATAATGCCAAAGAATGCATAGAAGTTATACATTTCGAAGAAAGTTATATTTAAAACCTTTTGTTGGAGGGAAAAAGAGGCAAATGTTGAATTCGTGACATAAACCTTGTGAAGTTTCAAAATATGTTCTGGAGTAAAAAAAAGTTAAAATTTATTTTATTTTAAGTTTCGGCACCATAAAGTGCGCCCAGAAAGGAATGTAACTTATTAGCTGTTTGAAGAGCAAACTCCGTTTAAGTTTGACAGTATTTGTAAAGGAGAAACCTACCTACATAAAAACACATATCTGTGGTACAATAAACCGTGCATTATTGTTCCTCAAAGAAGCAATCATTGCGTATTCCGTAAACGAAACGAAAACTGTAGTTAATGTATGTTCCAAATGCTTAGTTATTGAATATTTAAGTGGCAGTTCCCAAATTATTTGTACTGAATTTAAAAGTTCCATTCTTAAAACATCTGCTAACACCAATCTTGTATCGCCGCCTCTTAAAATCTACTGTCCTTAAAGCAACTGGTTGAACCCACGTCTTTGCCATGTATATTAAAGCCCGATTTTCTTAAAATAACTAGTCGTAGGCTTACTGATTCTGTGCCGTTTTCAAACGGCTGTTATTAATCATCCATTAACTGTCATGTTTAGTCACGTGAGGTTGATCATCCTTGAGCCATAGTAATTTCAATGTATCGCTTCATGTACTGCAGTAGTATAAAACGTTTCACTCGCTACTTGGCCTCGCTGCTTATCTCTATGATAGACTTTTTCTAGTAATGACAGCCTTCGACTTCAGAGATTTAGAAATGTTGTTTATCTCCTTTAGTGCGTGTTTGGAAAGACAGATATATTTCTCGTAGTCCAATATTTGGATTATTAACGTCTCAGCTACGTAGGGTATGCAGCGTGTTAGTTCAGGCTCTAAGATAGATGACTTGTATTGAAGGGTTGCTCGGGAGGGTACTGACCAGAGTAGTGACTGCCATGTTTCAGGTTTATTTTGGCTCTCCTTGGCCCTACCCGACAAATGCCAAGATAAGATTTTGAAACATATTAAGAACGATTATTTCTGTTCACTGTAATTAATCGTATTCTCAGCGTACTGCGTGTTACATATTATTTACAAATACTGTTAGGGCATACCAGCTGGAATTTGTCTGCTGTCTCAACAAAATGCAACTTTCTTAAGCAGGACTCCAGAGATTTGCCAGAGGTATAGGAGCCACGTATTTAGGTCCACTACGGAACCATCTTTAGGCTCTCAAAACTGTTTAAAACGGTAAAAAAGCAGAAAAATTATATTTCCTATTTTTTTGTGAGATTTCGGGAATTACGAAAAGTTAGTTAATATGCTTCCTTATTTAGTCAGTTACCAGCAGCAGGTCGAACTGTCCCAGGTCATTTTATGGGGCGGTAGCACAAGGTACATACGTGGAAATGGGAGCATGCATCAATAATACTCTTGCCTATTGGAAAACAGAAACCGGAAAATATTCTGAAGACGAAATGAAGACGATAAGAAATACAGAAAATCAATAACAAGAGATTAAGTATTCCGTGTGAACTTATACTTCGCCATAAACGTTTCAAACAAAAATTAGACGACTGAACAAAAAAAAGTAGACCTCAACATCTGAAAATAATATTGAATTTAAGATATATAAAATACCAAATTTAAATTTTTTTATAAATATCGTTTTTAAAACAGATATTTCACATAAATGACAGCCACTAACTGGTACAATAAGAAAGGTAAAAAAGTAAAGGTGAAGTGCACCCTTGTACAGGCACTGAGGAACTGTAGTGGCTGTACGGCCCATAGGGGGAGTAGACGTATAGCTGTATTCTTTCTTGACCACGGCATTAGAAGGGGGTGAGGGGTCAGTGTCAAACCGCGGCCGCACTTTACCCCCGGGAAGGACGCGGTACCCATTGTACAGGAGGCTGGGTGGGCCCCAGGACCGGTCTGGACAGGTGCGGAAAATTTCGCCCCCCCCCACCGGGTTTCGATCCCCGGACCGTCCAGCACTTAGTCGTTATACCGACTACGCTACCCGGCCCGCAGAAACAATAATGGAGCATATTAGCTAATTTTCGTAATTTTTTAGATCTGATATGACAGCGTGATGATGTTCCTGTAGTAAACCGAAATATGTAGCTGTGTTGCAATAAAAGTGAATTGTTGTGTTGGAGCGAAAGTCTGCATATTTGTTTGCATTGATATTTAAATACAACAGGATGACAACCATAAAATTGATCTCTGAACCACATCCAAATTCTAGGCGTCCGAAGGGTGACAAGAAGCAAGTTCCGTACATTGAACCCACAAGTGTGAATCTCATTGTCATCTGGCGCTCTCCACTCGGTGATTGTAAGCTGGTACGTATTTTCGCACGTAAGGAAAAATGTTGCATAAATTGTACATAAAACACTACGTGCCGCTATACGAAATTATTCACCCGGTCACCAGGCGCCCGGGATTCGCGCTCCCAATTTCTAAGAGAATTAAATTTCGGAGCCTGGCTTCGTGTTCGTCCTTAGGCAAAAAGGGTGAAGAAGCGTACTCGGTTGTGCGCATCGCATAGGCCGAAACGTTTTTCATTATTAGGCTTGGAGGCTGCCTTGGAACACTGTACCTTCCGCAGATTGCAGATAAGGAACAATTTTCTTTGAGTGTTATTATTATTATTATTATTGACTAAGTATCTGGTACTTTTGTTACGTAATTCAGAAACTGTCTAAACCAGCTCTCCTGTAGTAAATCTAACCTGTAAATGTGACTTGTGTATTATATTCTCTTAATGCTGTATATTTTGTACTACTTCTACAACTGGGCCTGTGCTGGTGTGTTTTGTATATTAGTTCTGTTGATTTTGGACATTTTGTGCTAGTTTTATAACTGGCCCTATGCTGTTAATCTAGCACGCTACTAAATGAGAAATTGATTGTTATTATTATTATTAGTAGTAGTAGTAGTATTAGTAGTAGTAGTAGTAGTAGTAGGAGGAGGAGAATAAATTTCATGATCACTGTCCACAGTTGGTAGAGCGTTGTCAACCAGATAACTTACTTCATACGGAGGTTATGTAGCAGTGAATAATATTATAAGGGAACTGTTAGTGTGAAGGACTGCAGGCGGTCACGATGTCACGTAGATAACCGCGAGTCTCAGCCAGTGTACTGCAACGGTGTTGTGTTTTGTGAGGTGAGCCTAAACGTTTTGAATTACAAGGCATTCCTCTACGGCTCATAAAATTTCACGAATTGTGGCAATATTCATGCGGTATTTTCCAACCCTGTTGTCAGTACCTCTTCGGCCTAAGATGCTGTTCCTTTGTTAGGCACTTTCTGCTTCGAAGTTGTTTTTTTTATTGTTATGTACTGGAATTTTTCCACCCTAGCACACCTTATCCACAAGGCACGCCTGTTTGAAAAGTGACGTGAAATTCCATACCTTTCATGTTACCTGAATTTAGAAATTTCGGGATCAGCCCAGCATTTGGCTGGCAGGTAATTTCCGAAATTCGGCTGAGTCTTATCATGAGAACTAACACCTTTGGCCTTCATGCACCGCAACACACGACAAACAGAACTAATATCAATTGCTCTTTTCAACTTTTAAGAATGTGGGGCGTTTAATTTCATTCCAACTTCCTACCGGAACATGATTTGTCAATTATGGGGCTGAGCACACCAAAGGTATTTAATCTTACTTAAAACTGTATGTAACCATTGCACAAGGTCTATTTAATCTTCTACTTCTATTATTGAGGTGATTATTACAAGTCGAGGCCGTCTGACAATTATCTCCACCTTTCAGGCCCTGAGAGTCTCTTATAGGTGACAATATATACATGTTGTCGCCATCTGACTATTAACTCCATCTGTCAGACACTCAGAGTCTCTTGTAAGCGAAAGTATGTACATTTGGGGGCTCTCTGACAATTATCCCCATCTCTCAGACTCAGAGTCTGTTATAAGTGAAAGTATGTACATATCGGATACAGCTGACGATTAACTCTGTCAAACACTGACAGCCTAGTATAAGTGAAAGTATGTACATATCGGGGCCATCTGATGGGTAATTCAATCTGTCAATATCTGAGAATCTCTGACAAGTGAAAATGTGTACCTGTCGAGGCTGTTTGGCGGTTAATCACATCAGACACTGGGGCTAGATTGCGAATCACAAAATACCCCTTACTGCTAAGTAGGTTTGAATCACTTTCGTCATATTTCTTCCTCTTAAAAGGTCTCCGAACTCTGTGAATAATGTTTGCGTAAATACAAAATGTTATATTAATACGTGGTTCTGCATGCCGTAAGCGATTAGATTGTGTTACGATGTGCGATCATACAGCAGTGTTGAGAAGCACTTAACAGAATATATCGTAATGATGTACTACATGCAGTGCAAACTCTTCGCAGATCGGAGGGTGGAAGTATTATCTGCTTGCAAAGAAGGCCTTGCTTAGAACAACTCTTTCTGCCTTGGCCTATTGAGAAGCAGTTAGACAGCATTATGATAGCGCAGAGAATGTGCGTCATTGCCAGAAACGGAAGTCCAACATATTAATCTTTTTTGTTTGTCTTCCATGATTAGCCAACTTATTGGATATAAGGAACTCAAACCCGTACTTCCAGCGTTACTTTGCCTTCCTGTTAGCTCCGAAATTTCAGAATTCAATGATCTCGTTCTGTGACCATGGATGTGCTTGATTTTCACATCTATTGCTAAGAGTGTATTGCTGTTTTGTATGTTTTGTATCGAATAAAGTACATATTCTGTGTGTGTATTAAGACAGGGCTGACGAGAACATTTGGACATAAGCGGAGTATGAAAGATGAAGGAAATGACACTATGAAGAATATAATCTTTTTTTCAGAAATCAGATTAGATTTGGGAAATGAAGCCCTAAAGTAAGCTCCCAAGGAGGATAGAAGTGGACCCAAAATTGTAGTTAAAAAAACTGGTGATAAGGTACCACATGCTGCACTTATATATAGTTGGGAGGATAATAAAGTAGTGGATGTTTTTAAGACGGCATTGTGCGGGCGTGAACTTGAATAAACTGGTTCAGAGCAGGGTTCAGCTGTCCGATTTTGTGAACTTGGTAATTAATTTCGAGGTCCATAAAAAGCGGTGAATATTTGTACCAGTTTTATCGTCTGTCAGTTCTACGGACGTACTTTGTCGCTTTGGACTCATTAATTATTTTTAAAAAAATCAATATTTTAACAAGTAAATTGGCGTCCCTTCGTGTGGTCGGGAACCACTGATTGGAAACCTGCAGGGTTTGTTAACCGTCTGACGGCAGTACCGGGATGCAGAGTAGGGTGACCTTGCCCTTGACATTGCTGAGTGTCGGCGTCGGGGAGGGGTTAGTCGAGACACTGGGCGGTTCCCTGGATTGATTCGGGGGAGCCCGTGCAGGGGAATGGACACTGGAATCAATATATGCTGCTGAAAAGGACATGTATAACGCTGGTTCGCTGATGCACTTACGGTTGACTTGTGACGAAATACGTAGTACAAGTGAAGTGTTAGTGGCAACTTCATGGAGTAGGGCCACTTTTGGTAAAATGACAGTCGCTCACGTGGTCAAAAAATTCCGCGTTCAAATGGATCCCGAAACACCAGTACCGTATTCACAAGAACCCGCCACTCTGCTCTGCCTCCAGCCAGTAGGTTGTGAGGCTGCTGAAGTCCAGTCCACAACCTCACACCCTAAGTTGAATGCTGCTTTCCTTCCGCATATGTCTAGCTGTCGCAAGTGGCGACATTTTTCGACGGAAATTTTTCTACGCATTTCACCTCTCCGGCATTTGTTTGAAATCCTCCTGCCATTCCTTTTTTCCATGATTTTAACCACTTTACCTACCTAGTAAAAGAACACATTATTTGAATTTGAGAACTTCTTAATTCCTTTCTTCGCGTAAATTTGAGTTGTCGCCGCTGCTCGCAAAGTTAAAAATGTTCAGAATTTTCGAAAAATTACTTAGATCTAACCTTTGTTACGTATTCTTGTGTCCTTATACATAAGTGGGCGTAGTTCTCTCTGAGTTTAATTTTAGACTCGTCTATAACGGGAGTGTTTAAGTGTTTAACCTACTTTTCTTTCTAAAAATAACAGACGCAGTCGTCTGTGATCATGCTGTCTGTGTATGTTTCTCTGTGTCCACGGTTGCAAATTTTAAACCTGTTGTCGCAGCTGTGTGATTATTAGTACGAGCATTATGGCACTGGACGACACTCCAGCACCAAACTTCTTACTTTCTTCCAATCAGTAATAAGAAAATGGCGGCCACGCGGAATTGTAAGGCGAGAGCGTCACTAACACCATCTACAGTTTAAGTTCCGAAATTTGGTATAGTAACAAACCTTAGAAGTCACCGCAGATTTTAAATGAAACATTTCTGTGTGGTGTAAAATAATGACATGGCGCCGTGCAAGATTTTTCTTTGCCTTACGTTTTGATAGCAATAAATAATTAAATCTAGGCACGTAAAATTTGGTGTGGAGAAGGCTTTGGAACATGCAGAAAATGGAATACTAATATGAAAATTTGAACTTATGTCCGGTATATTCAGCGTTTACGGAGACCTTAGGTAAGAGATTATTTTCAAAATTGAAATAAAACAAGGATATTAGTATTAACTGTTACGTAGAAAAGGGCCTCTGTGCAACACGGAATTAGTCTGTTGGGTTCTGCTCTAAATTTCGCGCTTCGTTGTGGTCCTTCAATGTAAACCATTAAGTATATACCATCAGCAACTGGTCTACTACGGGCAGATACTGCGCTAATCTCATTCAGCACGTCGACCATGGCCTACTGTGTCTTTGCAAATATTAATTGTTACTTATATGTTTGGTATAAGCACTTTTTTAGCCTGCTTCTGTTTTTTTTTTAGGAAGAAGAGTGGGTGTACGATATCGGTGTGTGTATGTCGCCTCTTTCAGCTCTTGAACCAGGTCACCAATCTTCACAGTGTTTTTCTTGTATCATAATTATATCTTGGGAGGTTGTCCCAAACACACACTTTTTGATTTTCTGTTCTCAATACGCATATACTGTAGGTACAAATTTATGAGTTGGGACGGACACTTGGCATCGCTTAGTGAAGTGATAGGCGTGCGTGGTAATAGGTATTTAAAAAAATATTTAACATTTTTTAGGACAGCTGTGGGTTAGAATATTGAAACAGTACTATGACGTCCTCACAGGGGTGAAGACGAGGCCCCCACAAACCCCGCGTTGCGGCGGGGCCTTTGGGCCGAGGAGGATTTCTAACCTACAGAATGCAAAATTGTCGTTGGGGCTTTCGTACTGGATTCCCTTATGGCTGAAGGCAGTATTTTGGATCCCGCTTTTGAGCTCTGGGAATAACTTGTGCAGTAATTATGGGGGGGGGGTACTGATTAGCGAGTCGCGGACGACGTTGGACCGGTTATCTACGCTACTGCATCCTTTCTAGCATTTTTTAACTTAGAGTAGGTTACACGCAACAAATTCTCGATCTGCGTTAAGGTGAAATGTACTTCTGAAAAAATAATACTAATACTATTAATGACGATAACATGTAACGTACTTATAATTACAGATAAGGAAACAGTCCTGCCTCGATTGGTCTTCAACTCTATAACTGTTCATGTACGAGTAAAACGCATAAATCTTGATCTGACTTGCGCGTTTTAATGGATTTTGAGCCGATGGTGGCTGTGCGGTCTAAGGCGTAGGTCTGCGGCCGTTTGATTTCTGGGATTGCGGGTTCGAATCATGCTGAGGGCACGAATGTTCGTCTCGTGTGTTTGTTGTGTGTTGTGTAGGGAGCGGCCTCTTCGATGGACTGATTGCTTGTTCAGAGGAGTTCTAGCGGGTGTATATGTCCATGTGTATGTGATCTAAAAAGCTCAAAAATGAGGCAGCTTAAGCCCGAGTTGAGCTGTTGCAGCATAAAAAATGGATTTTGAATTTCCGTTATATAATCAGGAATACAGCAATTTCAACTTTAGATTTATGCGACTGATCACCATTCTTAAATTTATTTAGTATTTCTGGGTAAGTTCGCATTGACCGAATGAATATTATTAGGCTGTGACCCACAAAATGAAGGCTTTGTGGAAAGAAAACGATATAAATGGTGAACAGAATGAGCAGATCAGTGGATGACAGTCTGGTAGCAAGGAAGATTGATTATGGATTCCAAGCAATTCAAAAGGCTGCTACAGAGGTCGACAACCCCTGGACGAGCTTGCAAAGAGGGTAGAAACCAGGAAATCTGCAACGCGCAGGGCAGACATTTGACCGATCTCGATAACTCAATTTACTTGGTTCTCATCTTGCCCTTTCTCTTTTTCCCCCTTCCGTCTTTTCGTTCTTCAGATAATCAAATGAATGATCAAATCACCACACCGTTCCTTCGTTATGTAACATAAAAGTTTTTAGGTTTTTTTCGCCACACTGTTATTTGCTGAGTGCAAGTAGAGCTGAATGATACGGACCGTGAGTAGCGCAACGAAGTGAAGCCGTTACGGTATGTGCAAAACCATAAAAAAAACTACAGGAAACCTCGGTCAGAGATTTCGGGTTTTGGCCCGAGCTGGAATCGGGCGTATTCTGAATTCCTGTCTCAGTTAACCGCTGTGTTCAGCTTCCAGTTAAATCATTATGCAACTCATATCACTGTACAAAGCACAGCTGTAGTTCTGTTTTTTTGCACCGACAACACATAATGTACTGTAACTAAATCCGTGGAGCAGCGTCTTTTTTCAGAAGCTAACACTCACTTAACAAGTCAAGGAATTCCCTTCCATTTGTGGAATCAGGTTTATCAGGTCCTTCCGCTTTACCTTGTCATGAGTCGTTGAATTCAGTTCGGTTTCTTTAAAACGTATTGTAACAGTATCATTCCTGCTAAACTTCCTTCTCACAACTGGTTACCTCTGCTTCAAAACGTCCACACTGGCTTTGGGGTGCAACCAGCCTCCAGTAGGTACCCGGAGTTCTTTTCCTTGGGGTAAGGCGACCGGAACGTGAGGCTGACCACTCACCTTCTTATAGTACCGAGGCTAAGAATGAATGGAGTTATGACCTTTCTTCACCTTTATGCTTTTATGGCGTGTACAGGGCTCTTACCTGCTTTACCTTTGGTGTGTATTTCCTATTTACTTCCTGCGTGCTGTATGTCCCGCTTATGTTATCCTTCATGATCTGATGACACTGATAATCTCTAGTGCACCGTACAAAAGTGATGGTAATCGTTGCTTAATTCTTCTCCATCTGTCCGACATTTATTTTCTCTGTTGCCAGATATTCTTCCCTGCACTTAAATCTTGTGTAACTTCTACTTGTCCTCCTTGCTTAAGGCGACAGGCCAATTTTCAATCTCATGTACAAGTTTAATATCAGAGATAAATTCGTTATTACGTTATTTACGAAGCAAATGAATGCACTGTGTATTCGCTTTATTTCTGTAATATTTTTGATAGGCTGGAATAGAGGGCGCTGCTAGGAGTCATGCATTTTATTATTTGCACTGTGTCTTGTCAGTGTACGTTTTCGAAAGGTGGGAGGGGTTACAAGAAGTTTGGGAGGTTCACGATCTGTCGGATCGAAAGGCGCTCCGGGGTGTGGGCGTGGCCTAGTTGCCATGGTTACCACGAGCTTGTAGGGTCGATGGCCCGCGATGTAAACACAGGAAGAGAATTCCCAGAGCTTAGCAGCGGAAGTGGATAATACCATGCAGCCAGGCTGACGCTCCGATGAGTGACGTCACGGGGATGCCGAAATGTGCCCAGCAGAAGTCGCAAGGGTGGACGACCTTCACTCCTGCCATACGACCTCTGCTCCAGGTCCGACATGCCAGATCGAGCATCGCGGAAGTGAATTCACATTACAAACACTCCACAACAAAGGCTGTTTAGCTTACCGCAGCATCTGCTGCGGTTCTCTTAGCTGCCTCTCTTTTGTCATATTTCAAAGCTGTTTGCGCTTTTCGTAGCGTGAATGCTTACAGCTGTTACATATTTACGATCTATATAGAGTGCATAGTGGGCCGGGTTGCTCAGTCGGTGTAGCTACTGACTACGGGCTGGACGGTCCGAGATCGAATCCCGGTGGGGACGAGATTTACCGCCCGCCCAGACCAGCCATGGGGCCCACTCAGCATCCTGTAAAATGGGTACCAAGGCTTTCCCGGGCGTAAAGTGCGGCCGGGGCGTGCTGCTGACTACTCACCCCCATCTAGTGCCGCGGTCATGGAAGAGTTGAGCTATACCTCTACCCACCCTCTGGGCCACACCGGGCCTGTAACGGGATCACTCTACCTTTTTATAGAGGGTGCATAAGACAGACGCACAATGATTGTCGGTCCGAAACTGTTGAACGAGTTTGGATGAAATTTGATATTGAGAATCTAAGGTAGAAACCGTCGATACAATTTAATTGTGCTACGATTCAATATAGGGGTACCACTATAGTTAGTATTCCTGATGAGATTTAACTCTTATTCCGTCATTTTTAAAATAAGTGTAAATACGAAATTTCAAATGTCTAACCGTAGACGCACTCTGTTGAACAGAATACTTAGGCACAAGCCTGTATCGGAACGGCCGTCCTTTTTGCTTTCAAAGGTTTCTTCTTTTGTACGTCGTTAATTCTGTTAGTGTTGAGGGTAAGAAACAATTGAGATGCTTAATTTTCGGTACGCTGAACTGAATTACGTTGCACCTACGTGATGGGTTGATGTGTACGCGTCAGGATCAACGATAAGCCCGGGTGTGACACTTCCGCACTGATACATTAACTATAATTAGAATTACAATTGATAACCAAAAAGATGCAACTATTTTGATTTATTTACTTTAATCAGCTCTACATGTTTCGGGCGATGTTTTCGCCTGTCATCGGTGGCATATCACTGTAACTACAGCTTCTGGTAATGTCCACTGACTTAAGTCAGTTCCACCCAATACGCAACACCAGCCAGCAGTAACATCGGTGGACATAACCAGAAGCTGTAGTTACTGTGACATGCTCCTGATGATTGGCGAAAACATCGTCCGAAACATGTAGAGCTGAATAAAGTAAATAAATCAAAATAGTTGCATCTTGTTGGTTATCAGTTGTAATTGTACTAGTGATGCACGGAAACACAAACGTTAAAAAAGAAATAGAATCTGAGAGATGTTTATGTGCTGAAGAATTTTTTTTTAGAGATGGCATCACGAAGTGCTCTAACGAAATAAATAACAAATTGACTAGTACACGACAGCACAACAAATATTTATTGGAGTATATAGGCTACATGTTTCGACCTGTTAACAGGTCATCTTCAGGCCTCCAGCAGAATAAGTCTCGGGTGCTGTTTAGATATTGGTATCCTAATATTTTTACAGTTGTGAACGTACATAAAATCTGATTCTGGACAAAATGTGAAACATATAATGTCTAGTTAAAACAAGAGTAGGTATTTGACACTTTTGACAGGCTTTTTTCCCTTTGGAGTGCTCACTATGTATGGTTGTTACTGTACTGAAGAAATTCCCCATTTTCTGAAGCCCGAAGCTATGGTGCTGTTTTCACCAGATGGAGCCACTGATCCTGTGCCTGACGAATCTAATTCGAAGTCTCGTACGCCGTGTTTGAGGTTTGAGACTGTCACAGCGGTGACTGTGACGATTTCTATTTTGTGGCTTGTAACGTCGTGTACTTTGGTACAGGTAGGCCTACCGACTTTTCGAATGTTGATGTTTCTTCCATGTTGAGGACAGGATATCTTTTCTTCTACACTGAAGATGAAGAATTTCTTTCCTTTGCTTCTCGGTTAAAATTTAATGCGTATTTGTCATTCCCTTGTCGGAGTCTCGTCGATGGATGACTACTCCCTCCCGTTGTCTCTTACCTCACATTTGCTTATTGCTCCATTGGGAGTAGAGTGTAAATTTGTAGTTCTAAATAATAAAAAAAAAATTGTCATTCCCATCATGCGTGCTGAATGTCACGCCCTTCCGTTTATCTTATCACCCTAGTTATGTTTTATGAAGATACAGAATATGAACTCCCTCCTTATGGAATCTTCTTCATTTTTATGTTTTCTTCAGCACCCTTCGCTTTATCACTTTGAATCATGCTAAATAAAGTGCAAAACAATGATGTCTACTTATTTGGATTTGCTCCACAATGTGCATAAAATAAAAAGTTTAATAGTGACGTAATATCTCGTCACATAAGATATTTGCAGAGGTATGAAATTAATTTGTTATTATTCTGTAATCAGTGGTTTTGGTGGTTGTAGTTTTTGTAGTGGTTGTAGTGGTGAGGGTCTACAGTATAAATTTACAAGCTGGTTTAAGTTTCGCCTCACATCGTTGCACAGAACTCTGCGCTTCATACAAAACTTGTTCCGTGCACTGATATTTATAATGCGCAGTTCACACCTCGTGAAGAGGTGTGTACAAAGTTCATTTGAAATATTTTTTTTAGAATGGATGTAAATGCAGTGGAATTAGGGACATTAAAGGCCTTGAACAGCGACTGCGGGATAGACGGAATAGGACAGGAAGTTCGATTCCAGGCATGTGCTGGGCTGTTTTCTCTTCTCCACAGCATCACGACTGGCTCTGAGTCCCATTCAGTGTGTATCTTTCGTGGAGCGGCCTGAGTTTTCAGCTCGCGCTGTACCGTTCCTAACCAACTCCTTTTCATGGTAAGATGTTCAGTTTAGCACAAGGATAACTTTGCCGTTGACGTTACAATGAAGTATAATTTATTACTGTTTACTGGTGTCTGTAAGCATCGATGAGGCCCAAGATCGATCCTAGTCTAATCCACGTGACTTTTGTGATGGAGAAAATGGTACTAAAATATATCTTTCTTCTAGTACTTTAGTTGTCTTTTGTCTGTATTATTCCTTCAGTGGCCCATACTATTTTAGTCATCTACCACACACGCTATATAATAATAGCAATCGACAGCGTCGTGAAAAAAAACACACTTAAAAAAAAAAAGAAGCAGTTTTGGTTACGGAGAAAATGTGATGTCGTGGGCCGCACTGTGCAGTACGCGCCAATGAAGTGTCAGTATGAGAATAAGAATGTGATATTTATAGCGGAATTCCCCTTCTGTTCTTCTGCCTCTTCCTCTTCTTCTTCTTCTTAGATGAAAGTACAGTCCAATGCGGACTCTCGCCTCCTTAATGGACTTCTCCCACATTTACAGTGGAATTAGATGTCGAGAAGGTTAACATGGAGAACATTAATTTGCGCGTACGAACATCAGACAGTAAGATCTTGAAATGCGTCTATTCAGCAAGTATGTGCTGAAAACTGCAGTAGGTACATTTTGTAATGTTCTGTTTCTATTGGTTAAGGAGATATATTTATGTATTTTAAGCTTATTTGGCTCTAAATTAGTTTCTCGCTTAACATTACATGTTTTGAGGGATTTCTGATACAAATTATAGGAGGTAAACATTCCTGTGTGGTCCCCCTTATTGAAACTGGCGTGTTTCCTTCACACCGCATTCCTGGGTCAACGCCCTCGGCGTGGAGTTTGCCTGCCCCTTCTTCCATTTTTTTTTGTTGCGTTCTTTTCAGGAAGTACATAAATATGTACTGAGAGCGGTATATCTGCGTCACCCCGATACGTGATTTCAATTGACTTTAATGTTGATGTGTGTCAACTACAACGAAGATTTGTTTGCTAAATTCCTCTTTGGTCCAACATGACCACTGATTTTTATATTTCCGCAATGCACGAGTCCGTAATTGAAGATATTTGCACGAATGGCTTACTGGTTAACCGAAAATATATGATTCTGATAGAAGCAATATATTTTAAACCTTTGGACTAAACACACTGGCAAACACAGCACATGCATGTAGAACTGAGACGCGTCTGACTATGCAGTGATTATTCTGTTTAAACAACATAAACTCTTTTAGAATTCTTTACGATCTACTTTATTGGTTGAGAGATTTTTATTTAAAACTGATAACGGTTTAAAAGTAGAACGAATTGTTATCGGCAGTGTAATCGTGTTTTTATACATTCGGTCATGTCTTTCCAACGTGGAAAGTCTGCTTCCTTATCACAAAGTGCCTGGTACTCCGTCAAGTTGATACAGTTTGTGTCTGTGTTTTGCCATTAGATGGCAGGTTCAGTGGCCCTACCTGGAACCTGACACATGATTGTGAAGTTTCGAAATCACTCTAATTTCAGAACAGCTCCTCTCCTCGGGTCATATTCTTCGCACTTTTTTTGGACACGACAAAAGTGAGAATTTAACAAGAGGCCTGCAATGTGACTGCTGTTCCTGAGGTTAGTTACAGAAAATAATAACTCCTTGTAACAGTTTGCGTCTGTATTAGCTTTAAGTTGCAAGGTTTCAGGAATGATTAATTGAAAAATGACGGCATATTAGGATATTGAAAATTGTAGTCCGCTTACCCCGAAGATAGGGATGAAAGTTTCCTCCGAAACGACGGTAAACATTAACAGACAATACGGCGTCACAGATTAAAGGACTGTAGTCTTAACCTTTTGAAGCCGGAATTATTTTTTTCAATTTTAGCACACCCTGTATATAAAATATGAATAATACAAGAACCAAATACTTTAGAATTATGAAACAAACTGCATTTTGAAGAGGAAAAAACGGAGAGTATACGCCATGTTAAAAATATTCGGTACCTATATTTGTTGAATAAATATATATAATGCAACTTTGGAGGTTAGCGGTGCGGTACGTCAACTATAGTTGACGTTAGGCGTCTAAAGGTTAATGATCAGTGCCTTGCGAACATAAAATCTCACATTACTGAATAATGATCGTCTCGATGGTGTGAATAGCGTCATATGATTACATCTAAAAGATGTACACGGACGTACAATGCTGTGTAAACGTCAGATACGGCAGAGAACATGTACTGTATTTGTATCTAGGCGAATCTCGTGTGTTTGTCGCGCATAACATCAATAATCATTTATTGGAAGCAAAAGAGTTTCAGGCAAAATTTTAATAAAAAAAAATTAAATTAATATTGCTTGCCTTGCTTTTTTTCAAAATAATTGAACGAAACGACTGGTATGCTATGCGCATATATCCGTATCATTTTCGACACTTCATTGACACTGTTGGTTAGAAGCGCCGTCCCGACAGTGCCGCTACGTCCGCAGGTTACAACAAAACAATGAATGCAGCCGACATGTAGACCCACATCCATATCGAGTGAGGTGCTAACCCGTGAAGCAAGTGTCTTAGCTAACCCAAATCACGTATCCTAAAGACGGAGGTGTTTTATATTTTCTGGCCTGCGTGCTGTGTTTCATTTCATGGGATATTACGGGGTGTGTATTTGATGATGGGACTGCAAGGTAAATCAGGAGCGCGGGAGAGAAGCGATTAGGCTCGTACGGACATGTTAGGGAATAGTATGAAAAACTGCCGCTGTAATAATGGGTTGGTACCCCAGTAAAAAAATGATTAGTAGGCATCCAAGGAGTAGGCGTGGCCCCGTTTTGTAGTAGACATTTTTTTTTTTATATATGGTTTATTGCTTGTCCCATTACAATGGTAATACTACAAGCTTTACAATCTTATAGTTGATTTAGTACAGTTATTTGCTTATTCTACATTTAGACGTTTTTATGTGAATGAGTGGGGTCTGGGGGACGGTGGACTGCAGTGGCTATAGCATTGGAGATGGACAGGAACATACTTGAAATCTGTGTGCTGACGTGTTCCCTGGGTTTAAAATGAGCAATATCAAAAGTACTAGTGAACTGCATGTTATTGCATTATTCATACATGTCGCAATCACTAATACATATGAAATAGTTGAAAACGCTTTCGAGGTGTGACATTTTTGTTTTCGGTTCCCTTTGCTGTGTTCGTAATTAATATGACGTAGGCCTATAAAGGAGTCCGGCCGTGCCGTGACGAACCAGTTCTGGGCGTATTGATTGCAGCGTCATGAGGCTGTTGACCCCGAGTTGTGGAGACGCCGTTACGTCATTCAGTATTGCCTCGCCGCCCCTCTACGTCACTCATTCTACAGCAGACGGCGAGTGACGTCATTTCACTTTGACGTCTGTTTGTGTTTCTTCTAAGAGAATGTTATTGTTAAGCAAAGAGGAATTTAATTTGATGGAATTCATCACTTTGTACTTAAAAGAATCAATGGTAATGTGTATTTACAGTCAGAGATAACGTATTGTGTTCAACAATGCTAAATGATTCGGTCTATACGACGCCTTCAGGTATAAGTGAACATGATTGAAAAAATCATTGCGTTTAAAATATGTTGGAATTTCTGATATCTCGTAATTTGACAATTACCGTAACACTGGAGTATTAGGTATTTTATTTTGTGTAACATTTTGTTATTAAAAACGTGCCGAATTTTTTATTATTAAGAACTTTTGTTAAAAATATTTTACGCCAGCTGAGTTCTAACAAGCCAAAAGAACATAGCTGGCGCAAAATATTTTAACGGACATTCTCAATAAGAAACAATGCAGCGTGGTTATAATAAAAAGATACACAAAGTAAAATACCTAATATTCCAATATTACGACAATTGTAAAATTTACGAGATCTCGCAAATTCCAACATATTTCAAAGCATTTTACTTTTTTAAATAAAAATCGTGTGCATTTATGCCTGAAGATGATCCTATAGACCGCAACATGTAGCATTTTTT
>Ga0136643_10002922_pt1 | contig 22631 bp, 8 predicted proteins | sample TergutLab28metaG_FD_96883 | JGI IMG/M metagenome (GOLD analysis project Ga0136643, IMG submission 96883) | Labiotermes labralis P1 segment gut microbial communities from Petit-Saut dam, French Guiana - Lab288 P1 (version 3) (version 3) | ecosystem: Host-associated > Arthropoda: Insects >... | reverse complement strand
GTTGTAGTAGTAGTGGTGGTAGTAGTAGTGGTAGTAGTTGTAGTAGTAGTAGTGGTAGTGGTAGTAGTTGTAGTAGTAGTAGTAGTGGTAGTGGTAGTGGTGGTAGTAGTAGTGGTAGTAGTTGTAGTAGTAGTAGTGGTAGTGGTAGTGGTAGTAGTAGTAGAAGTGGTAGTAGTTGTAGTAGTAGTAGTGGTAGTGGTAGTGGTGGTGGTAGTAGTTGTAGTAGTAGTAGTGGTAGTGGTAGTAGTAGTAGAAGTGGTAGTAGTTGTAGTAGTAGTAGTAGTGGTAGTGGTGGTAGTAGTAGTAGTAGTAATGACGGGTCACTATGGCATAACACCACCGTACTACCTCATGTTGCTAGCCAAGCGCACAACAAATTCTAGACATCGCTAAACACAACTTCTACCTAATACTGCCCTACGATATGGCAATATCTGAAGAACAACGGATTTCTTACTACATGCAACAGTACTTACTCAACACTGCGTCCCACGGAAGCAACTGACGGTCGCGCGAGGTAGCTCTGTGCCTTTATACCGATCTGTGAGCGGTGGCGCACAGAGTCCGTTTGTCCGCTCGACTTGCATTTCGGAATAAGATTTTATGCAGAGAAAGGTTACAGTAAGGCCAAGCGATTAACGCATCATCGACGTACTTGTAGGCTGTCTTGTAGCCGAACGATTACATTCCTGTACAAGTCGGCGAAATTATGACGTAAGCGTTAATAATTAATATTGGATTTCCCTTACCGCGCATACTGCCCGGGCAGTTCAAATAAAACACGGCTTAAGGAAAATGAATGGCAGATCAGTTACTTGGATAATAAAAGCAGACAATGGCAGACAATTGCGAGTGGCGGGTTTAAAACCACTTGAGAATAATCGTGACTGACCTAAGAAAACGACTGTTGGCACTGAGATACGGTGTCTTCAAAATGCTGCACAAAACAGGCTGTGTATGTACATAGCCTCTTCCAAAGCGAGTTCTTCTCAGAGTGCAATCTAGTTCTTCGTCTTTGAAATTACATTATCTTCACTTTTCCTTCAGGTCATCCAGTAACTGCTTATGCCTTCTTCCTCATCTTCTCTTCTGTACTTCCTTTATTAACGTTTTTGTGACAACTTTACATTCCATAACATATTGATTGCATTAAGAAACATGAGACGAAAAACCTGACGGTAGGAAACCGCTTTGGAGAGCTAAATGTGGAGTGGAGGATGGAATTAAAGTGAAACTAAAAGGTGCTGTGTGGGGCATGGACGCGGTTAACCTGGCTGGTGATAAGGCCCAATTTTGGCCTCTTGTGTAAACACGGTAGTAATCCTTGAGTTCTATAAAGAAGGGGAATTTCTTGACTACTTGAGCGACTGTCAGCTTCTGAAGAAGGACTGTGTTTTGTGGAATTAATGTCCATTAACTCTTGGACTTCTCTTTCTCTATGTTCTTTGTTTTTCTTGACCCTGGCAAGGTCTGTCAGACTAACTGAAACAGCCGAAAAGTCCAGTTAAAATTTTACTGACAGCCTGCACTATGGTACCGATACTGTGCAAACTTACTGAAAATTTTCATTGTTTTCCTCAGCCCCACCAAGGAAATGCCACGATAGTTGGTCGGATTAGGTCACAACCAATTCGTTGCACATTCCTTCCAGTTTTTCTACCGGACATCCTAAGACTGGACGCTGTTTAGGCCTGTTCTAAGCTACTGGCGGCGTCATTAAATAACTATAAATAAATAATAAATAAATAATATAATATAAATAAATAAATGTTTTTTAAAATCGAATGTTTTTTTTGTCTTGCCCCTGAGCAATCAGCTTTTTCTGGAAGAACAGTCTGTGGTTCGAGACCAAGGATATGCTACAAATTCTTAGAGCACAGTGGTTACCATAAATACCACCTGTTTAAACATTACGAATTAACACATTTTTCCACGCAGTATATTCATGTGTTTGGTATTATCCTGACAACAAAAAGCAACTACATCCCTCATCCCCATTCAATGGTGTGTCTTTGTAGTCAAGATGCAGTGTGTTTATCTGTGATGTTGGACCTGCATTATTACCTATACACAGGGGGTGCTGATAAGTCCTTAGGCCGACCAGGAAGAAAACAAGCTAATGTTTCTGTCAGAATGGCGTGAATTTCCTTCGGCGCCTTGCATTATAGGAAAAAAAAACCTTATGACAGCTCGCGTATCGATGTTGTTGAAATCGCGCGCGTCCCTGACATGCTTCCGAGGTTGTTTCCTTCCTGGTCAGGCTAAGTACTTATCAGCACCCCGGTATTTTTAATTAAGGACATCCCGCTGTGTTTATGGAATATCCAACATTATGAATGAATTATTATATATTGTCAATTGAACTTTAAGCTCCACAGGGATCAAATGGCCAATTTCCTCGTGAATGAATATGAATAGTGATACATTGCCTGGACCTGCCGGGACATGACTATGTTTCGCGGACCGCAATTTGAAACTGCTGCTACAAAAATTTTCCATCTAGTGTTTACACATGGAAAGCTTCGGTCACGTACTTATGTGACTGCGGTATTTTCCATGTTTGTGTTTTTATGTGAGAACGGAATGTCACCCCTCAGCAGCATGGTGAAAGTTCACAGAAACGCCTTGGCTACTGGCTAGCCACAGCGGGGTTCTATCTGACAGGTGGAAGGACTGTTTCTGTATTGTGTAAAAACAGACACGCTGGTGTAGCGGTGACACTCTAGACCAGCGGCGCCGAAACTTTGTTTGGAAGAGGGGGCGGGGGGGGGGCAGGTTCGCGGGCATCACGTGTAAAAATCACATCAAGCGGTATAACTAACCACTTAAATTGTTGTGTAATTTTTATATTTATGTAATTTACAAATATGGCCGCGGGCCGCGTCGGGACGCCGACTATCCTGACGGAAGTTTTTCATGGCAAGTGCTGGAATTGTACCAAGAATGGGCGACGACCGCTTCTCGCAGACCCTTGCCAGTTTATCGTTTATCGGTGACTGTTTTTTTTTTGGACGTTACAGCCCAAGTCTTTGAACAAATAAAGCAGCATTACCCTCTGGCAGTAGAACTTTGCAGCAAGGAAATTTAGGTATGTTTATTACATTGCCTACAAAAAGCGGAGTTTGTCAATGAAAATAGAACTGCAAAGACATGTTTTGCGATTAAACGTTTCAACAAAACTGTACATACGTTTATTACCAACAGATTGCACTACGGACGAGTGCAGAGCGGTCGTTCATAATGCACGAATTTTGACGACATCCCAACTTACCACTTGACTAAACTCGAAAAGAATTTATCATACCAAGCTCTCTGATGCACAAGATATTAGTAACAATCCTGTATTATAACTTTAACGGGGTTGTTGCTGTATATGATATACTGACGTTGTGTAACTTACCACAAAGCTATGTGCTGATTCTCTAGTGCCTTGTAGCATATAATGATGCTCCCTGAAGATGGCTATATATAATAGCCGAGACATGTAGGACTAGTTATCTGTCTATGGACAAATGAAATTTGTTCTTAATAAACTTATTTACTACGTCAATTGCAAGGAACGTGTGCAGTATTAATTTTCATTTGTTTTGTAATTTGTAGAGAAAATCAAAACACACATTTTGTGTTCAGTAACTTTTTTTTTCTCGAAAATCCTACCGTTTGTGAGACAAGGTGGAAAAATATTGTAGAGTGGGGCAGGCCACAGACGACAATATAGCGCTTGCGCATTGCATACCGGATAAGTAAGACAAGAATACGGACACACACTCATAATATTTAATACTTATTGCTTTCTCACTGCAACAGAGGCTTCGCGAGCGCCCCTCCTTGTTGCGATGTGTTGCAAGACGGTGTACGTTACGAATGATTGAAAGGTGTCACTGTGCCTCATTACACACGACGCACAGAGACACATGGGAGAATTGAGCTATAGCTCCACACATTCTTAATCTCGGTACTAGGTGGAGGTTAGTGGTCAGCTCCATGCTCCGGGGGCATTACTGCAGGGGGGAAAGAGCTCACAATACTCGGGGGGGGGGTGGATTTCCAGAACTGGTCTAGGCCCTGTGGCGAAGACAAAAACTTTGACTTAGCCGGAAAACGAACCTCGATTTTCCGGTCGTCAATCCTGTAACATTTTCACTATACTGACTGACTTGCACAATCCAGTTTATGCTCGTGCTTGTCAGCGGTCAGTAGTCAAGGTAACGCGTCTGAAAGTCATGCAAGACGTCTAATGCATATCAAGGTGTAGGAAGACCAAAGATCAGGGGGCGAAGCTCACGTCGTTCACACTTATGTCAGATAATAAACTAAACGTGCCGGCAAACTAGTTACCTACTTCATCCACCGTAGGCTTCGAACTTTACCCTGCTTTCACGTTGTACAAATAAAAGAAATGCTAGTAAGCTCTTTGAAACTGTGGGAAAATTCAAGTATTTGGAACGACAGTGACAAAACAAAATTGTACTCATAATAAAACCAAGAGCCGTATGAATTCCGGGAATCCTCCCTGCCATTCAGTTATGCTCTGATATGCTGTCTAATGAGCTAAAGAGACAGGAAATGCGTCCTTAATGCATAACAATTTCAGCACATTTGCTCGCTCCGGTTTGAAAGTTTCCAAAATTGCAAGAATCACATAGAAATGCACTGGGCAAAAAATGTGTGTTCTATTATAGTGTACAACTTTCTTTTTCGGAACATTTCTAGGTGCGATAAAATCAATGAGTTTAGCTCCAGATGCGCGCAGAAAACCACGTAGGTTTTCGTGTGAAGACGGCGTAATCAATGGCAGATTTTCATCGAAACTGCAATAGACGAAAAACAATTCTTGATAAATTATATAACATGAAACATTCAAGTCTTCTGGAAGGTCGCACCGTGTCAAGTGATAAATAATAACCGACTTTCAAAAGGGTGGAATGTCTTCGACTTCGGGTCAATGAAGGCGCCATTACTTTCGTGTAGGTAAGGGAAAAACAGAGCTTGCGGATGTTAGAAAACAAATTGCTAATAGGATTATGTGGACCGAAGAGAGACAAGTACGTACTTTACGTAAGAACTGAAAATTTAGAATATGGTGGAAGAAGTACAGAGATGTCAATTAACCCTCTTGAGAACAACGTTCATAAAAAATGATGGGCAGAGAGCTTCGTTTCAACACTTTTAAAACAACCGAGTAATCTATAGGAAAACAAGCACTATAAGGAGTACTAGTACTGGGTAGAACTACGGTAGGTATTGTAGGACCGATATTTTCTACTTTTGCTTTCACATACTCAGTGTTGTGTAATCATAACCCTATTCTTGACAAAAGATGGCACAAGTATTTTTTTGAAAATAAGGTATTCATATTTCGCAACTCACAGAGAGCACAGTCCATGTCCGTTACGATAACGAACTTGATCATGTTTAAGGAAACATTCTCTATTTACTGTGAGAATCACACGAATCAAATAAATGCACTGCGTGGGCAAAATACAGAGTTCCTTAATGTTAAAGCAGGTGGGCTTTATAGAGTTTACAGCGATGAGAACTGCCCTCTAGGACGTGATTGCATGTCATCTGGACGCTAGTGATATACGTTTCGGAGAAACTTATCGTCTTCGTCTTCAGAGTGGAATGTAGGAGATGACGGTAGGGTCCTTCGAAACATCAGCACCCCTCTACCAGACTGCACGAGTCACAGCTCAGAACGCAGTAATCATCACCGTCTCCACCGTCAGTACGTGACAAGACAAGCAGTATAATATACATGTAATATTTAGGCGCGTTTTTGAGGCGCGTTTTTGCATCCATTCTTGTAGTGAAAAAGCAATGAGTATTACACAGCATGAGTGCGTGTTTTTGTAGCCTTGGGTATCGAGAATGCAATGCGAATGCGCAATATTTTTGTCTGTGGCCTAACCTGCCCCGCCATATTGTCAAAATTATCTAAAAAAAGGCATGATTTCCGTAAAAAAAAGTTATTAAACACGAAACACTCTAAGAAGAACTGAGCGATATATGATCAAAAATATATGTTGGTCTTCAGGTAAAGTACTCGCTCTTCTTGTCCAATTTTAATGAATCTTGAATTTTGTCGACAGTTCTTCGAAAAATATTCAAAAGTCACATTTCATGAAACTCCATCCAGTGGGAGCCGAGTTGTTCCATGAGAACAGATGGACGGACGGACGGACATGGCGAACCTAATAGTCGCTTTCCGTAATTTTGCGAACGCGCCAAAACACTCACCGACCCTATAAATTTGGACGTTACCGTAAAGATGTAATCCCGAAAGACAACGAGACGAGCGAACGCCCAGTAATAGTCGAAAACCCATTTTTAAAACTTCGGAATATCTAAACAATCTTGCTATAACAAGTCCTCGATTTCAAGAAAATAAGAATATGTGAAGGAACTGTAAAAGAATTACGTAATGATGAGCTTCACAACATTCCACACTAACATTCAAGTCTTACGGAAGGCAACGCTGTGTTGATGGTAGTCTAAATAGTTACCGAATGGCGCGGCGTCACATCTCAGAAGATTTGAATCTTCAGCAACACCACTGTTAGAACCTCAGTTCTCACAATATAGAGCGCCGTTACAAAATGCAAAGTATGAAGTGAAATCAGACAAGCGTAATGCCATCGTAGTGACACGTGACAGACAGAGTTTGAGTATGTCACAGGTCAAATTTGTTATGAGGCGAGAAAATACTGCAAGTCAACGCGTGTAGCAGTTCAAGACGGAACAAAGAGCAACAGCAGTAGATAACATCAAGTGCATGGACAATACATGTTACACGCCCCAACTCTGTGGTACAGAACCTTTTAAAGCCCACTCGTTACGTGATGCACCAACAGGTTTAACATTTCAACAATTGTATGTTCTGCCCACACTGTATTTATGTGTTTTGTATTTATCTGAGAAGAAACAGCGACTTGTGCCATTTACACCATAAACTGATTGGTTTTTATAACCGAGATTAAAAGTGTTTAATGCACGGTACGAACTGGGGCTTTAAATAAAGCGGTCTGCGCTTCGTCTTTAAGAGGTTTAAAGCAGCACATACAGGATAAACACAGATAAAATACTAAACATTAAGTGCACAAGTACACAATCATTAGTTTGCACTTCATGATTAATGTGCTGTCTAGTTCACAAAATGCAGGATAAAGTCGCAAGAAAAGGATGGCTAATAAAAGTTTTTTAAATGTGACAACGTTCCAGTACTTGGGAATGACAACAAACGTATTGAAATCGCATGCATGAAGAAATTAAGAGCTGATTAAATCAGGGAATACCTGCTAAAATTCGGTCCATTATACTTTGTCTTCCCTTCCGCTAGCTAAGATCATAAAGACTAAAACATGGAGAAGCACAGTTCTGCCTGTTGGTTTGTGTGGTTATGAAATCTGAACTCTCATATTAAGGTAAAAACAGGCTGAGGGCCTTCGAAAGTATAATGCCGAGAGAGATATTTGGGCCTAAGAGTCAGAAAGCAATAAGAGACTGGAGAAAGTTACGTAATGAGGAGCTTCATAATTTGTACTCCACATCAAATATTATTCAGGTGATCAAACCAAAAACATTGATATGGACGGGGCATGTGGTGCGTACTGGGGGAGGGGAAAAGCAAACTGTTTTTTTTTGTGGGGGGTGGGAAGAATGAAGGGAAGCACTTGGAAGACTTAGTAATAGATGGGAGGAAAGTAAGGATTAAGAAATCTTAAAGAAATGAGATACGAGGGAGGGGACGAGACTGATCTGGCTCAGGACATGGATAAGTTCTGTTGTGAGCACGGTAAAGAACGGTTGGTTTCCACAATATGCATTACATCTCTTAACTTGTTGAGAAACTATTGGTATCTGAATGAATCTGCTTCGTGCATTTCGTTAACACGTACCAACTAAATCAGGTCTTCCCAAAGGAGATGAAAAGGGACTAAAAGCCTCCGCCATTAATTTTATGTCACAAAGATGCGGAAGGAACAAACATGCAGTTTGGTACGTGCTATGACTCATTTGCTACTTCCTATTTTGTTTTCTTACTTACATACTCACTTACTTAATTACTTACTTGCTTACTTATTTACTTACTTACTTATTCCATGAAGTAGAGTCCTTCTTGAGAAGCTAACTGGTTCTCAGCTAGTCAAGAAATTCCCCGCATTTTATGGAACCCGAAGGTTCATTACCGCATTCACAAGTGCCCGCCACCTATCCCTATCCTGAAGACAGATCGATCCAGTCCATGCCCCCGCATCCCACTTCCTGAACATCTATCTTAATCCTATCCTTACATCTACGCCTGGGTTTTCCAAGTTGTCTCTTACCCTCAAGTTTCCCCGCCGAAACCCTATATGCACCCCTCCTCTCCCCCATAATTGCTACATGACCAGCCAATCTCATCCTTCTCAATTTTATCACCCCAACAATACTGGGTGCGCAGCACAGATAAATTGAGTTCCTCATTAAGTAGTTTTCTCCATTCCCCTGTTACCTTGACCCTCATAGACCCAAATATTCTCCTCAGCACCCTATTCTCAAACACCCTCAACCTACCTTTCTCCCTCAACGTGAGCGACCGAGTTTCACACCCTTAAAAAACAACAGACAAAATTACAGTTCTATATATCTTCATTTTTATGTTTGGATACCAAACTGGAAGACAAAAGATACTGCACCGAATGATAAAAAACATTTCCTGACTTCAATCTGCTCTTAATTTCTTCCTTAGTAAAAATTGGTATGTAAAGGTTGTTCCCAAATATTTGAACTGTACCACCCTTCCATAGAGACTATAATCAATCATTATATTACTGCCTAACCTTTCGCAAGTCAAGTCCCCTTCCTGTGAGTCAGACTATTGCCACAACTGAGGGTTGAGAGGAAATGATATTAACATCTCGTCCCTTCTATTTATGAATGGCGATTGAAGTAACTGTAACACAATTCCAACTGAAGATACAGTTACAGCACGTTATGAGAAGAGCTACACGAGTTCTGTTGGCATCTGTCCATTATATACTACATGCCCATAATTACGGCTGTCCTTTCAAAAGTTAGCAATGTGAAACGACAGTGATTATGAAATGGAGAATCAACATAACTTGTTACTTTCTTAGCTCATTTAACCATGCTTCTTCAGCTCCGTATTTTTTACTGCGTCAACTGGCAAGGTAATGTGTGAATTATGAAGTAGCGTGAATGACACTGGACGAGTCCCCGGTCTACACCAAGGCATTGTTACAACACTACAGGTCTGCTGCCAACATGATAATGACTTTTCTTTTATTTTCGTTGTTACACCGTGCATGTTGTCGAGTTACTCAATTATTATACCAACTACTGCACATATGTAAAATTTATCAAATTTACACATTAAAACATTCTGTGCTTCGTCGCTTATCACACGACGAAGCACAGAATGCACATCTGTAGCAGGGCACTCTTCGCAACATAACATTACACAACACGGCATGCTGCCACAATACCCAACTGGTGCAGCGAAATTAATGTGAATTTTTATAGTGTAAATTTAGCAAGGACGATATGGCTCCCTGATGATGCTCCTAGGACCGAAACATGTTGGAGCGTTTTAACGTTTTAATATTTTAATGTAAAAATTTTATAAATTTTATATATGTGCAGTAGTTGGTATAATAATTGAGTAACATGATAATGAATGTTAGGGTATTACAAGAAGCGGGGAGTTTCTTTACTCTTTCAGTGACCAGATTGCTACTATATTAGGCGCGCTGGCGTCACCACTGTAGCCATGGAAGAGCAATAAGTATTAAATATTACGACTGTGTGTCTGTACTCTTGTCTTAGTTATCCGGTATGCCATGCAAATGCGCCGTATTTGACCATCTGTGATCTGCCTGGCTCTATCATATTTTTTCCAATTGTCTCTCTAACGGCACGACTGTAGGAAAAAAGGTACTGAATATAAATTGCGTGTTTTGATTTCATCTACAATTTTGTCTGTAACATTTCTCATTCTAAGAAGAATTAAGCGAGATATTATAGTAAATTTGCATACATCTTCATGTAAAGTACCTGTTATTCTTGTAACACTTCAATGAAACTTCAATTGTCTGGGCAGATTTTCGAAAAAATCCTCAAATATCAACTTTCACGAAAACCGTACAGTGGGAGCCGAGTTGTTCCATGCGAATTGAAGAAGAGGCAGACAGAAAGGACCATGCTACTACTCGCCTTTCGCAATTTTTCCAAAGCTCCTACAAGCGACTGTTAGCTTCGTCACGTCTATCTGTCCCTCCGTCCGTTCGCATAAAACAGCTCGGCTCCCACTGGGCGGATTGTCAAGAAATTTGATGTTTGATGACTTTTCGAAACTTTTTCGAGAATAGTTGAAATTTCATTAAAATACGACAAGAACAGCGATAATTTACATGCAGACCGCCGTACATTCATGACACTACCTCGCTAAATTCTTCATATTGTGAGAAATATTTCAGATAAATGTCTGAATAAAGGCAGACCAACTTGATGACACTTACTTTATTATGTCAATTTACTGCTCAACATGTTTCGGATGTTAATACACCCATCTTCAGGAGCTTGCGACTACTTGGTGTGTTATTGTGTAGGCTGTATTGTGCTGTAATGATAGAGGTTTATGCGTTAATTTATTTATTTAGTGGTAAGTGCTATACCTATATTATGTGTCGTGTGTGTCTCTGAATGAGCGTGTTCCTGCAAGCGTGTGGTGTCCTGTGGTTCTTGAATATTTTATGTGTGGTATATTTTGGTACCACCAAGTAGTCGCAAGCTCCTGAAGATGGATGTATTAACATCCAAAACATGCTGAGCAATTGACATAATAAAGCAAGTGTCATCAAGTTGGTCTACCTTTATTCAAATATCAAGATGATGCACGGTCCAATACGCATAAGATTTCAGATAAAATTTGCAGAGGAAATCAAAAGGCATTTTAGGTTCAAAATTTTCTCCAAAATCGTGCTGTTGATTAAAGTGGGAAAAAATTGTACAGGCAGACACGCCACCGAAAATAATGCAATTTGCATGCCAGAAAACTAAGGCAAGACTACAGACACGCTCATAATATTTAATTCTTTTTATTGTTAACAGCAGTGAGTAACATTTTGTAGCTGTGCAACAGAGCAAAAGGAACCCATTGTTGCATTTCAATGTCACCATTGAAAACGTTTTATATTGTTGACAGCTACATCTACGACAACGACAGTGACAAGGGAACGTACTGTTGCGCTTCCATGGGCAACAGTACGGTCACGTAAACGCGCCACAATGTAAAGTTGTAGGTACACTATATTGTGTACGTAATCCAAGCATCTGACTTGATAAACAGAGTAACATCGCCTTTGAGCCGATAATCGAAACAGGGAACTTTCCGATAAAAAACCTCCTACAGGCGGTATGACCTTGTTTCAAGTCATGTCGACGCTACTACACCGCGCATGTGGCAACTGTTACGCCATAATTACCTTCTTTGCAAGGCAGGCAAGTTAAAAATACAGCATCGCAAAGATGGCCAATAGGGCAGACTTCACAGAGAATACCGTCCGTCCTTAAATTGCTTTACCCAAACAGTGAAGTACAGTAGGCACAACATGTGGGGGTAGTTCGATTCTCTAGAAACGTAGCACACAAACTCTGTGCTACAGGAGCAACATAATCCGTAATGAATAACAATATTATTCAAAGGTATGTAGGGTTATACGCATCAAAAGTGGGGAGAAGCCAAATTTTACAATACTTGGGTTTATTTGGTTAAATAAACATTACAAATGGACATATAGTATAAGGTCACAGAACAATCACAGACACCGCATCACACTTTCGGTACCAATATCCATAGCAATAGGGCGCGCTGCACCTGAAGACCATAGCTGATAGGGAGGGTCATCTGCAGAACAGGCTGACCGAAAAGAAGCTTGAAAATCACTCTGGTATCGACTGAAAAAATCACATATGTGTTGGTCATCAAGGATTTTTACTGTACTCGACCAACATTACGTTGAATGGGGCCACTGCAAAATAGACATCTCTTCCCATCAGCAACCCACACTCACAGTGGGCATCAAGATTCTGCAGTAGAGCGATGCCTCCTTCAAACATCTTCAGCGTATTAGGCAGGTTCATGCTCTTCATTCTTCATTCAGGTCTTCTGCTGAGAGCTCCTCTTCATAGGAGTTTTTAGCTCCATGACGACATTTGGCCGGAGGTCCTACAAGCCTTCGTCATCAAGCCGTCTCCCCAGCGCCACAAATGCAGCGACGTCATCTCGACTTCTACACGTTTCAGTGCTGGCTTTCCAAACCCACCAGATTTGTGAACGCACAGCACCGAGCAAGGTGCTCCAGGTACAGCTTAAATTTTGAAATAACTCCTTGGTCCTGTAAAAAAGATGTGATGCTGGAAGGCAGAAACAAAAATTTTACCATTACAGCTGGATCATTGATATGGACAGAAGGACTGGAGCACTGGCAATCATTAGCGACGCTTCGTTGGGGATGTTTTGTCTTCTGCAGTAGTGCTCAATTTCTGGGCAAGTCCTTTTCAAACCCGTCTTCAAATGTTTTTCTTATTATCCACGCGAGACAACTGTATTTCTAGCGCAAACGCAGACTAGTGCTCTTGGCGTTATTCAAGCCTCTTTGGTTCGCAGGCCTGGATATCAACAGTGACTTACACTTGATATCGCATTCTACGTTTGCACAGAACAGCAGCGCCTTTCTCCTTCGTAAAGAAACTCCTTGCTAGTATCCACTTCCACTACAGGCGCCCATTTCGTCGGCTTTGTATGCTTGCTTCGCTGAGTACCCCCGCCTCAATGACGTTCAGTAGTTCTTCAGAGAAGAGGTCGGCTTGTTATAACTCTGGCGAAACCTGTCAAATCAGCCCTTACTTGCAGAAAAACTCCTTGACTTCGCCAACACCTTCGCAGACCGCAAGTACTGTAGGATATCTACGGCCGTCTGCTTCATGATGTCTCCATCAGCCGGAATGTGCTTCGGTTATCTTCAATCCTTGTCAGCAAAATCAATTCTATGCTCAACAATAAGGGGCCCGCGTTTACTTGGTGTTAGTTTCAGCATCAGGTCTAGACTTCTGTAAAGACATATGCCTTGAAGGCCTCCTTTTTCGTGCGAATAGTGTGCGCCGTGGATATGTTACGTGTTCTTTGGCCAACACACCTTCACCGGCTTCGATTCTTGAGAAGATTTCAAGCTTCTCCTAGAACCCCATCATCTTCCTCTTCTCCTACATGGACACACATATCATGACACCAGTACTGTCCTTATTTCACCGTTGTGTGTCACCCTAATATTAAATTCTCTGTGCCCCGAAACCGGGCTCAAAACGACTACATATAGAAGGTATGTACTACTAACTAACAGCAGTCTAGCTTATATTGGATGTAAAAGCCTCCGAAATACCTTGCGGCCTTAGGAAAAAGTTAGTTCTGGAAAGAAAAATTCCGACTCTGCAAGGTTCCCGACAGTCCGTAGCCCCTTCATCTTCCTGTGGAAATTCCTGGCAGGTGACAGAAATTTGGAAAATGCGTAAGAACCCAACATGTCTTTATGACGGATATGAGGTTTGCTCACCTCTCGTATACTTGAATTCGGTTCACGTACAATAATAGAGAGAACAAAGTATAGTTCTCGCACACCCAAATTCGCGTGAATGGAACTCGCGCGTACGGGGGTTTACCGCACTTAACGGGCATTATTTCCACTTGAGTACCCTTTATTTGCTACACCTGGCAACACAGTGGTTACATTAGTCTTTGTGTGTATCAGCAATTGTGTCATCGGTGTGTGTACTGATTTCATATCTACGAATCACTCAAGCGTGAACAAAAAAAAAAATTAAAAATGAGATGTTTTTCTTCTTTCGCAAACCTGTTGGATGAAAATTTGGTAGTCTTGAAGGTTCATTGCAGAATTTCCTGAGAATTTTCCACGTATCGAACTACCAAGAATTAGGCCTATACAAATACATACACTTAAGGCAATATTTTAACGTGTGGCAGGCCAAGGTTAGCTAGATAAGAGAAAACCTACTAACCGTAGCACAAGCTTCTGTTCGTAGTTGTAGACAGTCATCAAAAACAGCTTCAGCAGAACTGGCAATGTCAGGCATTCTGCTACGTTGTTACCGTCTGTGTGAATCAAGCCATGCAGACCTTACTTGCTGCATGCAATGAATAATGACAACACAAACAGATGGAAGGAATTCTGTCAAAGATTCCTGATTATTCACGAGGCAGATCCTGGATTAACAAAGACACTACGAAGATATAAAGCAACATCAACACAACTGTCTATATTGGATTGACAAAAACCCACATCAAATCAAACAAGAAAAGTCTAATGTTCCAGGAGCGACAGTCTGGGCACATTTGAGCAGGTGTGACTGGTCCTTCTTTCTTAGTAGGCTCTGTAGCTACAGTTGTCTGGAACTTCTGCAAAGGACAGTGATACCGGAGAACGAACAGCGCCGTGACATGGAAAGTGCTGTCCGGGAACAGGATAGAGCGCCACTCCATTCTCGACAGGGAACTGCCGATGTAGCCTGTCACCTCGGAGCAGAAGAGTGGCCCCTAAAGTTCTCCTAATCTCACGCATTGCGATTTTTAAATGTGGAGTATAAGGATTATAAGTAAGAAGTGTAGGGAATGAAGCCTGCTCATGTTCTGCCAATGAAGGAACAAATTCATGTGACTTCGAACTTCAATTAAAATAACAACTTAGTGCAGTAATTGGCAGATCAGTGTTTATGTGTGAAATTCTAACTGGACATTGCAGAGAACAATTTAAACAGTGGAATGTGTTTATGATTTTTATTCAGGCAACCCTGCCTAATAAAATTGTCAGCTGACGACAACACTGGGTATGTAAAATATACACATAAAATTACATGAAATTGTGTTAGTATGGAAACGCGCGCTATTAAAACAAGTAGCTACTAACGGGCTGGGTATGGGCAGCACAAACGGGGTTTGGGTCCCGACAGCGGCGAAATTTTATTTCAGCACTACTTCGTCCAGACATGCTATGAAGTCAATCCAGCCTCCTATACAATGGGTACTGCCACTATCTTCGGGGATAAAGCTTTCAGAACGTGAAGCAAATCACTCACTCCCACAACATGACAGACATGAAAAGTACAACTGTTACTGCAGAAGCCCGAATATTGGTAAAACCTAGGTGTTACCAGTAAATCCTAGCATTTATCACAGTGAGGTGGTAAAAATCCGAAAAATGCTTGAAAACGCTTCCATTTCGGGCTTTTATTAAACAATGTCGGTAAATGCTGGCATTTGCCGACACCTATTGGTAAAAGTCCGTTTAGTTTGGCTGTCATTATGCTTTGTAAGTGTGTGTGTTTTAACTTTTAATTATTCATTGAACATGTAAGTTTAAAATATTTTGGTTGTCATTTATCTTGCATAATTCTATAAAACTCAGTTTTTATATATTTATTGTACCGGGTCAATACTTAAATTAGCTTAGCTTATTTTCGGCGCAACAGTCACAAGCGATACCTGGGTCGACCAGTCCGCGTCCCGCCATAGGGCGTGGGTTCGGGAGATGCGTGATTAGCGTATCGCAATCCCTTACGTGGATATCTGGTATACTCAACCGAACTTTCAATTATTTTCGTTTATTTGAAGACTATATGAATGTAATAGGAAATTAAAACAGCATTCTCTTAGTAGATTAAACTCTATATTTTTTACCTTTACAATAACTTGCCTTTGTATATTTAAATTTAACCCTTATCCTGCTAACGTGTAGAATATGGTGAGCTCCGAATAATGTTAGCAAAGGGCAGATGGGATTTAACTCGGCGTTTAAAGGGTTAAACGAAACCTAGAATAACATTAAATTAAACTACTTTATATTTTACTGCATTTAAGTAATGTATTAAAAGAAAATGTTCATGAAATAAATGGAACTTATTAATCAGAGTTTCCTTGAACATTATCAAATCATAATTAAACTCACTTTTTTTCAGCAAGGTTGACTGTTGTGACATTTTAAGTTACAAAGTAGATTGGCTGATTTGCACAAACACATCTTCGTGGTACACTTCTTTGAACAGTTGCATTTTCTGAATTCTTGTCCACCAACTAACGACAGCTTATTTACCACTTCACGCACACTTATTTACCACTTCACGCACACTTATTTACCACTTCACGCACACTTATTTACCACTTCACGCAACTTATTTACCACTTCACGCACACTTATTTACCACTTCACGCACACTTATTTCCTCCGTACCAACTTCTTCGATGCTTAAAAAATTTTCGTTGCATAAGGTAAATTGGTTTCTTGTGTACAAAGCTTTTAGTTCACACAACTTAGTAGCAAGTTCATAAAATTCTTCTTCTTTAATGTCTGTGATAACGGCTGTTATTGATCTTGGATCCATCTTCGCTCTGTCAATATCTGGTATTTTTATTCTAACATTTTGTCCGAGAGTAGGTTTTTGGAACTTTTTAGAGGAAGTTGCTTTCATTTTCTTTGCCTGCTCCTCAAGTCCTTCCCTGGCAGCCTCTCACAAACACTTTCACTTTTTAAGCTCTGTTGACAGTCGCAGTTGTCCCGTCAGGGGTTTTAGAGATTGCTTCTGCGTCTATTTTTTTTATTTTGAACTTCGGTCTCCAATTCCATTGTTACGTACGTTTCTGTTGCACTTGTATTATCATTGCCTTGCAATTCCAAATCAAGAGTTGGTTCGTGGTCAGTGTCTCCATCTTCTTTATCATAATTGCATTCATTATTAATATTTATAACTTTTTCTAAGTCCTCCTCAGTGGTCATGTTAATAGTTAAATTTCGTGGCACAACAGAGTTAGCAATTCTCAGTTTCATAGGAACACCAAATATATCTTCGTATGGTGAACATTTGATTCCCTCGTGATATGCTCTGTTTTTCATTGCTTGTACAAATCGCAATCCCTCCGACCACTTTGTTGTTTTGTTTGTTTCCAACCATTTACTGGTAAAACATAGCATTTACCATAGTGAGGTGGTAAAAGTCCGAAAATTGCTTGTAAACGCTTCCATTTCGGGCTTTTACCACGTCACTATGGTAAGTGCTAGGATTTACTGGTAACACCTAGGTTTTACCAATCTTCGGTCTGCTACAGTAACACATCCACGTCGCCTGTACGATATAGCTACACAATAATGTTACCCATTATGCCTTAAGGGTATAAGGACACAACTATTATACAGTGTTGTGCAGTGAGTCTAACCGAAATTAGACATCGGAGAGACTAGTGGTGACAGTATAGTTCGCCCTAGAACAGGCCACGAAGTCCCAGAAGGGGTGTAGAGTTATAGCTCTACTCATTCTTTAACTACGGCGCTAGAGGTTGTGGGTGGTCAACGCCACGTCCCGGCCACTTTACCTCGGGAAAGAAACCCGATACCGATTGTACAGGAGGTTGGGTAGGCATCCGGGCTTGTGTGGACTTTTGCGGAAAATCTCCCACCCACGGAAAGTCGATCCCCAGACCGCCCAGAACGTAGCGAGTCGTTAGAAGGTTAATTATACTACACACATGACACAGTTGTCGGAGAAGTTGCCGCAACAAAGGCGAGACATGGCACAGATGAAGCTGTCTCTGCGCTTCAGGCAGCACCATATCATTGCGGTGTATGGAGGACTGGTTGCGCCATGCATTGTTATTAGTGTGCTATCTGAGGATGCTGTCAATTGCTGGGATTATATGGTGTTAGTGACAGAAGAATGAATGATTACGGAATGATAATAGCGGGGGGTGGGGGTGGGACGGGGCGGGGGAGAACAAAAGTGCATGGAGAAAAACCTGTCCCAGTGTCACCTTGTCCACCACAAATCCAAAACGGATTTCCCTGGGATTGAATCCGGGCCTCCGCAGTGACAGGCCGGAGACTAACAGCCTGAGCCCTGGTACGATCCACGTATTCTTATCCTTGGCGCTACATAGAGGGAAGTTTTCAGCTTCAAGCCCCGGCCTTTTTACTCCCAAAGAAAAATGTCAGTGGGTGAGCCCGACAGTCGGACTGCATACCGTGGAGAACAAATTAGTAGAAGGGATGATCGGCATAACTCCGGCTACCACCTGCACGGCGATAAGCCAGGGTTCGATTTCCGACAGGTGTTACAGGTTTTTCTCTTTTCACAGCATGTGCAGATAAAATGGGGCCTACTGACCATTCTGCCCCTCCTTTATCGGGCACAAAGTAACCAGAATATGAAGATGACTGCGCACTTGCATCCTATTCTTTAGTTACGAAAGCGAAAAATTATACCTCCACTATCCTAAACGTGTTCAAGGCGTGGGGCCTAATAGGCAATAGTCCAACTCGGCCCTAGGCCGGCTCATTGTTGAGGTTTCTTGATCACACATAATTGTATATATATGTATACATATATATATATATATGTGTGTGTGTGTGTGTGTGCGCGCGCACAAACACACACACATACACACGGTAGGACCCTACGAACGACTGATCAGTTCGTTGAAGAGACCGCGCCGTATAGATTAATTATGTGAAATGCTAACTTCACTCTTCCTCACGTAAATCTAAGGTAAATAGAAATACAGAGACTAGAGTCTTCTGGGATGTGACGCGGTGTAATTTTGCAGATACGCACCGAAGATTCAGGGGTCCAGGACCTGCCCTTTAGACGGAGAGTAACTACACGCTTTCGCATTTCAGGAAAACCTAATCCTAATATTCTGACCGCTGGCATAATCTCAGGTGTCTGCGCTAGAAAGGCACATACTCCAAAATACATTTATCAAATGTGTTCTTTCTGGTACCGTCATAGAGTTGGCGTATATGAGGCCCCCGCAGATCTTCTAGTTCAGGAGGGTCCTAAAGATCTTTGTGGGTTGTTTCGGACTGAATAGGGTCCTTCCGACTTGAGGCAGTATTCTGAGACACCTGGCAGTAACCGGATATCCACGCCACTGCTTAGATATCTAACCTTGATATCTCTGTGTTGAACATACAAACGTATTGAGGCACACGCCAGATCTCACACTACGCTATCATAAAGTATTATCCTACTGCTTACAATACCGCTGGCAAAAGTGAAAGCGGTTTGCTTGTTCAGAAACCTATGCAGTACCGGTAATCACTGAACATCTTTAGCCCCTTCCATATAGGTTCTATTTCAGTAAATGTTCAACCGGTATATCTCCATGGTAATTTACAACACGCGGCGATAAGTGGGTCCCTGTCACAACGGCATGGTGCGTCCTCAAGTTGCGGATGGAGGAATGGCCTCCAATAAGGAGGGTAGCTGCGAATATATTGAATAAGCAATAGCGGATAACCGACAAGGGGTGGTTTTCCGGTTTGGGGTTTGGACGAGGTGCTAACGCAAAAACGTATCATGTTGCAAAACAATCAAAGAGTAAGCATCGGACCTGGACTGATACTTTGGTGCAACCTAAACAACGAAAAAGTACATGAGATTTGGTACATGGAATGTTAGGAGCCTGTATAGGACAGGTCCCATTACAGCAGCAGCAATGGATTTAGTGGGTGTGCAAGGGGTTAGGTGGGAAAAAGAGGGCACAGTAAAAGCAGGGGATTGTCATTTTATCTATGCAAAAGGAAATGAAAAAAACCCCAATTGGGAACAGAATTTTTTTTGTGCATCGCAGAATAAATCAGCAGTTAAGTGAGTAGAGTTTGTTAGCGATAGGATGTCACATATAATAACGAGAGGTCGCTGGTTTAATATAATCGTTCTGAATGTGCATGCACCAAGTGAGGAGAAAAGTAATGACACAAAAGACATTTTTATGAGGAATTGGATCAGGTTTTTGACCATTTCGTAAGTACCATATGAAAATTCTATTAGGAAATTTTAATGCAAAAGTGGGGAGACAGAGTATTTCAAACCGACAATTGGGAATGAGAGTCTACATCAGGATAGTAAAAATAATCATAATAATAATAATGGTGTTAGATTAGTAAACTTTGCCACCTAAAAATTTAGTTGTTAAGAATACGATGTTCCCGCACCGAAACATCCGTAAGTACACCTGAACCTCTCCTGATGGGAAGACTCACAACCAGAGTGATAGCATATTGATAGATAGGAGATGGCATTCGAGTATACTAGATGTATGAATTTGCAGGGAAGCTAGCTGTGAAACTGATGACTATCTGGTGGTTGCAAAAGTTAGGGGAAGATTGACAGTAAGTAAACAAACAGTACAGAAGTTTGATGGGGAAATATTTAATCCCAGAAAGCTAAATGAGCTGCAGATTAGGAAACAGTATCAGATTGAGTTTAAAAACAAGTTTGCAGCTTTGGGGAACGTAAGTGATGGCGAGGACATAAACATTAAAGAGAATATCAAAACCTCAGCTAAAGAGAGTCTAGGTCTGCACGAATTGAAGCAGAATAAACCATGGTTTGATGAAGAATGCTTAGGTTTTTTTGATCAAAGGAAGTGGGCTAAAATGCAGTGGTTACAGGATCCAACACAAAGCAATGTAGATAATCTAAACAATGTAAGACAGTGAGCTAGCAGACATATCAGGAACAAAAGGAGGAATATATGAAAGCTAAAATTGAGGAACTTGAAACTAATAGTAAGATAAAAAAAAATAGTAGGGACTTGTACGAGGGCATCAGTGACTTTAAGATGGCTTACCAGCCTAGAACTAATATAGTAAAGGATGAGAAGGGTGATGTGTTTACAGATCCCCTCAGTATTTTGGCTAGGTAGAAGAAATATTTCTCCCAGCTATTGATTGTACATGGGGTTCATGATGTTAGGAAATCAGAATTACACACAACACAAACACTAGTGCCTGAGCCAAGTGCCTTTGAGTTTGAGTTGGCTATTGAAAAGCTAAAAAGTCACAAATCACCAGGTATTGATCAAATCCCAGCAAAGTGATTAGGTAAGGGGGTAGGACAATTCTCTCTGAGATCCATAAACTTATTATTTCTATCTGGAAGAAGGAGAAATTGCCTGAGGAGTGGGAGGAGTCGATCATTTTACCTACCTATAAGAAGGGCGATAAAACAGTTTGTAATAATTTTAAGGGCATATCAATTTTGGCAACTACGTACAAAATTTTATCCAACATACTGTTGTCTAGGTTAATTCCATATGCAGGGGAAATTATTAGTGATCATAAATGTGGATTTCAACGCAACAGTTCAACTACTGATCATATATTCTGCATTCGTCAAACACTTGAGAAAAAATTGGAATACAATGAAGCAGTGCTTCAGCTCTTTATAGACTACAGGAAAGCGTATGATTGAATCAGAAGGGAGGTCTTGTATAATATTCTCAATGAGTTTGGTATCCCCATGAAACTGGTAAGGTTAATAAAATATGTCTGACTGAAACGTATAGCAGAGTGCGGGCAGGCAAAAATTTGTCTGACATGTTTCTACTACGAATGGTTTGAAATAAGGAGATGCTCTGTCACCACTGCTGTTCAAATTTGCTTTAGAGTATGCCATTAGGAGGGTTTAGGTAAATCAGGGTGGCTTGAAATTAAATGGTACACACCAGCTTCTGGTTGATGCTGATGATGTTAATATGTTGGAAGGAAGCGTACATACTGTAAAGTAAAACACAGAAGCTTTGATAGTGGCTAGTAAGGAGATTGGACTGGAAGTAAATGTGGATAAAACTAAGTACATGGTCATGTCTCGAGATCAGAATGCAGGACAAAGTCACAATATAAAGATTCACAATAATTCCTTGGAATGGGTGGAATAGTGCAAATATTTGGGAACAACCTTAACAAATCCAAATTCTAATCTGTAGTTGAGGCAGCCCTGTTGTGTATGTAACAATTAAAATAAATATAAAGCTAAAGTAAGTCAAAACACAACTAGTTTATTGGATGTTAATGAAACGACATGTTTCGGCCTACTTGGCCATCATCAGTTTGCAAAGTTCTGCGAGACTAAATATTGTTGTGTGTGGCGGATGTTGAGATCTCATTATCTGGCCAAAAAAATTATATATGAGGTATAAACTGTGTGTGTGAGCAGGTACGGCGGTGGGCTTGCGTTGGTGTGTGGTATTCTGGGCGGGGGTCATCTCCCTTGGGCTCTGTCTTTGTTTGTGTTGGGGGGAGGGTCCGGATGGCGAATTAGCTAGTCTGAATGCGTCAAGTGTGTGGCATTGGAGATTCGTAGGATAGACGTCTTGTTGTTGGTTCTAGTGTTACTTTGGTGTTGGACACTTCGTGTAGCACTGGCACGTTTGTGTATTGTACCCGGGGATCACTGTAGAATCGGTGTCTTGTCTGTTGTTACAGTCACTGTGGTAATGGATTCAGCACGTGGCACTAACACAGTCTTGTTTTGCATGTAGGAATCACTATTTAACTGACACAGTCTTTTTTGTTGTATATGGAGATCACTATTAAACTCTATACTGTCGTTGTACTCTTGTCTTTATATGGTTTTTGTCATGTTTTGCGTGTGCAGACCGGCTTCTGTTGTGTGGACGTTATGTGATGGCTGTTATGCGTTGACTTGTATTCATTAACTTCTGTTGTGTGGACGTTATGTGATGGCTGTTATGCGTTGACTTGTATTCATTAACTTCTGTTGTG